>Ga0213829_1000486_pt1 | contig 37197 bp, 32 predicted proteins | sample MC6MC0896MG_FD_180665 | JGI IMG/M metagenome (GOLD analysis project Ga0213829, IMG submission 180665) | Enriched soil aggregate microbial communities from Iowa State University, Ames, United States - MC6-MC0896-MG | ecosystem: Environmental > Terrestrial > Soil > Unclassified | place: USA: Iowa...
AATGAGCTGGTCAGCACTTTGGGATTGGAAAAAGAAGCGAAAAAAATGGTGGGAGAACTTCCTTTGGGATGGAAACAAAAACTGGCTTTTTCTGTAGCTATTTTCCACCGTCCGAAGATTGTTTTTCTGGATGAACCTACCGGAGGAGTTGACCCTGTCACCAGAAGGCAATTCTGGGATATGATTTACCAGGCGGCAGATGACGGGATCACGGTTTTTGTGACCACACATTATATGGATGAAGCAGAGTATTGCAACCGGATTACGGTAATGGTCGATGGCCGTGTGGAAGCGCTGGATACCCCGACAAATCTTAAAAAGCAGTTTAACACGCACTCAATGGATGATGTATTCTATGAATTGGCCAGAGGTGCGAAAAGAAATAGCGATTAGGCATGAAAAAATTACTGGCATTTATTAAAAAAGAATTTTACCACGTGTTCCGTGATAAAAGGACTTTACTGATCTTATTTGGCCTTCCGGTGGTGCAGATCATTCTGTTTGGTTTTGCTTTGAGCAGCGAGGTGAAAAATATTGGGATTGCCCTGCAGGATAATGCCCATGATGTGCAGTCTGAACAAATCACGGCCAAGATACAGTCCAGTTCTTATTTTAATGTTGAAAAACCGGTATTGAACTATCCGGATATTGAACAGCGTTTCAAGGAAGGTCGCATCAAATGTGCTGTTATATTTCCTTCCGGCTTCGGTTCGGATCTGTATCGGGCCGGTGGCGCAAAGATCCAGATCATTGCAGATGCTTCAGATCCCAATACGGCAACGATTGTTACCAATTACCTGACCTCCATCATCAATCGTTATCAGCAGGAACTTAATCCCGATAGGCAATTATCTTATCAGATCGTTCCCGAACTGCGGCAACTGTACAATGAAGAACAGAACGGCTCGCTCAATTTTATCCCTGGCGTGATTGCTCTTATTTTTATGATTGTCAGCACGGCACTTACTTCTGTTTCTGTTGTCCGTGAAAAAGAACTCGGAACGATGGAAATCCTTTTGGTATCTCCACTTCGGCCAATTATGGTCTTGATTGCAAAGGCTATCCCCTATCTGATCCTTTCATTGATCAACTTTACCATTATCCTTTTGCTATCGGTCTTTCTGCTGGATGTGGAAATAAGAGGAAGTCTGCTTTTACTTTTTACGGAAAGTATTCTTTTTATTATCACCTGCCTTTCATTGGGACTATTGATTTCCAATATCACCAATTCCCAACAAACAGCGATGCTTATCTCCATGATGGGACTGATGCTTCCTACCCTATTGCTAACAGGATTTATGTTTCCAATTGAGAATATGCCCAAGGTATTTCAGGTGATATCCTATATCCTTCCCTCCAAATATTATTACAGTATTATTAAAGCTGTTATGCTCAAAGGGCTCGGATTCAGTTATGTATGGAAAGAAACCCTGATATTGGCGGGAATGGCTGTTGTGTTGCTCAGTATTGCGTTGAATAAATTCAAGACCAGATTATCATGAACGTACTCAGATTCATATTGCAGAAAGAATTCCGCCAGATATTTAGGGATAAAACGATTCTGGCCATGATGTTTGCGATGCCGATCATTCAGCTGATCATCTTGCCTTTGGCGGCCGATTTTGAGGTGAAGAACATTAATGTAGCTTATGTAGATCATGACCACGGCAACTATTCGCGGCAACTGATCAATAAGGTAGCCTCTTCGGGCTATTTCAAAATCATAGGAAGTCCCCAATCCTATCCGGATGGATTAAAAATGATTGAAAGAGGTGATGCCGACCTGGTATTGGAAATTCCACCAAATTTTGAGCGTGATCTGGTTCGTGAAGGTAAGCAGAAACTTAATATTTCGGTAGATGCCATCAATGGAACAAAGTCTGCTTTAGGCGGTGGATATCTGGCACAGGTAATTGCTGATTTCAATGCGAATCTGGATGTTAACATCAAATCATCGCGTGCTAACCTGGCTATCCCAAGGGCTTCGATTGGAGTAAGCAGCACCAATTGGTACAATCCAAGGGCAGAATACAAATATTATATGGTTCCCGGAATTTTGGTTTTGTTGCTCACCTTGATCGGCGGATTTATTACAGCCCTCAATATCGTCAGGGAAAAAGAAATCGGGACCATTGAACAGATCAATGTAACTCCAATCAAAAAGTGGGAGTTTATTTTAGGTAAGCTAATTCCGTTCTGGATTGTCGGAATGATTGTGTTCACCTTAGGCCTGACTGTGATGTATGTTGTCTACGGTATTTTCCCCCAGGGAAGCCTGGGCACTTTGTATCTGTTTGCAGCAGTTTACCTCATCGCATTACTGGGGCTGGGGCTTTTGATTTCAACTTTTGCTGATACGCAGCTTCAGGCGATGTTTATTGCCTACTTCTTCATGATGGTTTTCATGCTGATGAGCGGCTTTTTCACCAGTACCGACAGTATGCCGGGCTGGGCGAAAATAATAGCTAATTTCACGCCTGTTACCCATTTCATCACCGTTGTAAGACTGATTGTTCTGAAAGGAAGCGGTCTTTCGGAAGTAAAAACAGAATTGTTTTATCTGATTGGTTTTGCTGTAGTTCTGAACGGTCTGGCCATCTGGAACTACAGGAAAACGAATTAGTAGAAAGGAGCCGCTATCCTCTTATTGATGCTCCCATTCATACAGCTGCTCCACAGTTCCACGGACTTTTTGCCGATCCACGGTCAGGCCTTCAATTGTAGGCATCTTGCTCTGTAGTATACGCATTTGTTCTTCGTTGCTTTGGTCCTCTTTTTTGACGAATTCCTCCAGACTCAATTTTGACAGGGACTGGATATATTTATCGTTTACTGGAATATCGCCTGCATAAGGATAATTTACTTCCTTCAGATACCAATAGTTTGGGCTAGCACTTTCGTTATAAAGCATCACGATAAGCCCGGGAAGACCACCAAATTTCGAAGGTCCTACAGGTATGGGAATATCATTGGTATAATAAGCCACCAAAGTAGTACCACGATAAGCTGCTGTTGCCTTATGGCACACATGTTTGCCCAAAGTATCGACATCGGTGTAGTCCGTATTCCAAACCAAAGCCGGAAATTTGTCCGTCACCAAATAATTTGTACCCTGAAGGGAACGGGTTTCCAATTGCTCGTGCGCATTATTTTGATGTATTACAACCCTGTTAAATCTCTTACCAGAGCCGATTGTCAAGGATAATGAGGAACCAACCTCACCGTTGACATCCCCGTTGAACTCTTGTTTGCGCTGCGGAGTCGAATCACGAACAGCTATCTTGACTGTTCCATCATAATACACCTCTTCTTTATAAGTCGCCATTTCCGATGGGATATATTCATATATCGCATGAAGCCGCTGCGCAAAAGAGAACCTGGAAAGCAATAGAAATAAAAAGAATATATAATATTTATGCATAACATTGAGATTTCGAAAAGCGGAGCCGAGGCCCCGCTTTTGTTTTTGTGTAAGAATGAACAAAATGGTTAGCCGTTTACCCAATCGTGCATTGCGGCGAAGAAGTTGCCACAATTACTTTCATATGAACTGTAGGTGTAACTACCTAAGTAAGCGCCATCACAACTGTAAAACTTGACTTTAAAATTACAGCGAACGAATTTACCATCAGTTTCCTTGCTTTCCTCAATTACCCTTAGGGTATTGTTGGCAAGGCGCTGGGTAGTTGTTTTAACACTTGCGTTTTCTTTTGCTGCTGTCGCGCCGGTCTTGGCGGAAGCAACAGATGTTAGCATAGCCACTGCTAACAGACTCATGATTAATTTTTTCATTTCATTTTTTGGTTTAATTTGAACACGTTATAGTGCAGACCTATGCCCTATCTGATGATAAAAGTATGGCCTGGGATGGTATGAAAAAATGACCCTTTGATATTCGCTACAGCTGCTTCGCGATTCGTGATATTTCTATATATATCCGTCTGGTTATAAAAATAATGAAAGGACTAAATGCTACTAATAACTATTGGATACTGGGGCGTATCGACGATATAGAGGACAGAAGAAGGGTTTTTGATTTTTGATTGCGGACGAAAATAAAGTTAATTGTTCGGAGATCGTGCTGTTTAATTATCCTGATCCACCTGCAATTCCTTTAGTAAAATATCCCTAATCATATTTCGCATTCTTACATCATCTATCGCAGATTTAACGATCTTTATGTCATAATATTTATCACTTTCAAATTCGCGTCTAATCTTTTCCGAAAAAGCTTTGTCCTGCCCTTTATGTCGGATCAGGATATTGGTTTCCTTTTCAGCTATTTTTTTGATGGTCAGCGTCCAGACAAGCCCGTATGCTAAAATGGAAGGTATTTTTTTAGGGGGTATTACCGATGCTGTTTTATCCTTTAGCTCATACTCATATAACATAAAAATACTGGGTTTGTAAGGATCCGTTTTAGCTTCCGACAGTATTCGTTCGTATTCCTTTTCGTTATCAACGAGCAGCTGGGTATTTGTGTTACGCTCCGTGATTTCAAAAGCAGCGCTGCTATCGTTTTCATAAATTGTGGTAAGGCTAGATAAGTTACTTTTTCCCAAACGGGCTGCCAGTTCAGGTATTGCTTCTTTTACACGGTCAAAGCTTGCCATTAACTTGACACTATAAAATTCGGGGCCGGAATTTTGTCCACTAAGCCTACTAACGGCCACTAAAAAAATGACTACAATAAGGGCATACTTGTTCATACGGTAATTTATTTAGTTTTTAAGGAGGTTATATTTTAAAGATAAAGATTAAACAGCAGATTGCATAGCATTTTACGGATGCTCCATAGTGAACCTCTGTATTTCAAAGGTGAAAAATCCTAATCTTCCTATAATATGAATTTAATAATTGCCACATAGGCTGGACCACTCGCCCTCCCCATCAAGGATATTCCACGAATCTCTTTTACTAAATAGATCAGTTTCCTGTTTCATTTTTATTCGTTTTCAGCCAGGTGTTGCCGGATATCATAAAACTTTGCTCATATAACTCGGGTAATTGACATATCCTCTTTTCTTAAAAGAAATAGTACCTTCAATTTTCTTGTTTCCTTCATCAAGCATTTTATAGGCTTCGTCTTTGTTAAAAGTTGACGTGGGAAGAACATATTCCACTTTTTTTTGCGCTTTTGCGTTAAAGCAAGCGCATACAAGAAAAAATAAAGTACAACAAGTGAACTGTTTAAGCGAATAAATCTTAGCGTTTTTTTGATTTCTTGCCGAACTTGCGGTTATACCAGATAATAAAACCTGTTACAGGCAGCGAAGCACCTATAAGACTGGCAAGAAAAGCGATAATTTTTCCGGGAATGCCCAAGATCCGCCCTACGTGGATGTCATAGTTCATCCGCCTTATTTTAAGTCCTGTGCCCGCCTCTTCAAAGCGCGCAGAATAATAGGCCGGTCGGACAATTTCCTTAACCGTGTAACGATCAAAACAGATGTTCTGATTTGCGTAATAACTGTTCAGCTTTGGATAAACATCAATCTCAATTGCGGCCTTCAGATCGAGACTATCCGGCATCCTAAAAAAATACCCCGCACTCTGGGGAAACCGTTTTCTGATCTTTCCCATAGCGAGATCAAGTGCCGCCTCCAGTTTAAGTGTTTTTATGGCTGTACTATCAGATGCTGGTGCGGACCATTCCGGTATGCTGTTGCCTGTAGTAGCCAGGTAAATGCCATTACTGTACCACTTGATCCCATATATCATCCCTGTGAGGGATAAGAGCAATAAAATAAGCAGTGTGTAAAACCCCAGCACATTATGAAGATCGATATTGATCCGCTTCCATTTTGCATCCCACTTGATCTTAAAGCTCTTATTGCGGGTAGAGCGGTTCCATTTCTTAGGATACCACCATATTAGTCCTGTAATGAGCAATACGACAAAGATCAGTGTTCCATAATTTACCACCGCCTTGCCTAATTTAAACGGTAACCACAGATTTCTATGTCCAGCCTCTATCCAGTAGAAAAAAAGCGTCAGACGGTCTTCAAGTATTCGTTTATAAAGCACTTTACCGGAGTAGGGATCTAAAAAAACAAGAAGTGGGTCATTCCCCCACTTCTTGATTAGTACCTCAACAGCAAAACCATCTTTATAAAAAACGGTATTAATCGGCTCCCCTGGATAAAGTCTGTGCACGATGCTGCTGATATCAGATGGACTGATGATCGACTTTTGCTGCTTATCAACAACAATAGGTGGGTCTACGAGATCCCTGATATCATCCGCAAATACCCAAACAGCTCCGGTCAGGCATACGACCAACATAATTATTCCCGAAATAAGCCCTAGCCATAAATGCAGCCAGTTGTTGATTTTCCTGAACATCTGTTAATTGAATCTTGAAATCCAGTTTACATTATCCACGCCTTTAATCTCCAACCCTTTGGTCAAGCTGCCGCTTGCGATATCATAGGTGTAAACAAAATTTCCGCTGGTAGAAGAGGCTACAGCAATATAGGCCTTACCATTCTCAACCAGTACCGGAGATGCATGTACGACTTTGCTTAAAGGCAGGTTTAACTTAGTTTTTGTTTTTGCGACCACGTCTACCAGATAATATTCAAAAACATCCGTTGAAAAATAGTCCTGAAAAGTTTTTAAAAGGTCAGTCCTTCCCAATCTGGTGATCGCTTTGCCGTTGCCCAGGTCCCAGAAACCATAAAACTCCCTGTTGCCGGAACTTATTGCTGAAAGATCGAAAAAGTATGAGGTATCAAAAGTGTTCGCGCCAGCTTTGATCCTGTATACCGCGCTCGGTTTGTTCGGCGTCACACCCCACCTGTCGCCAGTGTTGGTCAGCATATAGATATCACCGTTAAGCAATGCCGTCGAAGGGATGACAGCTGAAAAAGAGCCCGCATAAGCTGAACGTGTATCTGTTGAGATGCTCAGGTTGCTCATCGTCGGATAATCTACAGAGGCCAAATAGGATACCTCAGTTGAAGTCCAGTCGGAATTGTAAACCGCATATGGTAAATATAAGCGGCCATTCCGTAGTATACAACCGCTCAAATAAATCGCTTTATCTCCTGCCGCCAGACCGCTAAAGGAAAGATTACCCGTTTTAGTTACCGTCATATTGGACACATTAACTATACTATAAGTCATCACATTATTGGGAGCTGATGTGATACCATTCCAAACGATAAGCGTTTCATCATTGATCCAATAAGAATACAGTGCTGAACCTGTTACAGCAACCTGTCCGGATGACGTAAGCAGATTGTTCTCATACTTATATTTGGTCAGGGTTCCATTGGCAATATTATAATAATTACCTTTTCTGAACAGCCTGGCCGTTCCCGTTACTTCTGAACCTTTTCCTACAGCGGTAACCGATCCGCTTGCCAGCGTACCTGAACTAAGAAAATAAAGTGCTGAAGGATTAGTCACCTCTCCAACAATGGCATATGCATTACCGTCCTGGCTCTCCCCGCCTTCTTCGGGCGCTTCTGAACTTTTTTTACAAGAGGAGACCATAAGGGTAAGACCTAACGACATCAGGAACAGCTTGCCCAAAGTAGTTTTTGTTTTCATTTTAAGATGGTTTTTATAATAAAGAATGATTGAATTATTTGATAAAATAGCGGAGTTTGACCAGAAATGACCGCCCCGGTTTTTGCAGTCTAAAACTGTCATAAGGGGTTTCATTAAAGATATTTCTCGACTCCAGGGATACATTATATCGGCCCTGGTGAAAGGAATAGGTAAGCGTGGCGTTATGGATGGTCTGCGTGGGGATTTGGCTTTTGCCCTCCGTAAATCCGCGACTCGGCCAGTTGAGGTAAAACCAGTGAGTATATTGGGTAAACCAGTTGAACTGGAGGCGCGTGTCTTTTCCAAATAGGTCATTCTTCCCCAGCGCTAAATCCGCATTTCCAAATAACCAAGGTTGGTTGGGAATTCTGTCCTCAAAAACGGTTGAGCTTTTGTCCGCATTGAGGGCATTCATATAACTACCGTTTACCGTAAAGTTTAGCCAGTCCTTATAGCCATATTTCAGCTCTCCATCAAAGCCGGTGATATTGACCTTGCCGATATTTATGAAAGATGAATATATGCCCCCCGGTACCGCATTGATAAAATCTTTTGCTCCACGATAGAAGCCGGAAGCTTCCGCTGAAAAGTGATGCGCACCGATCTTTCTGCCATAATAAATGCCAAGATTGAAATTATCACTTTCTTCGGGCTTCAGCTGGGGATTGGCCAGTACCGTTACCCCATCCCCAAAGAGTTCTTCCACATCCGGCAAACGGTAGGCATGTTCGAAGGAGGCCTTAATACCGGCTCCTTCTGCTAGTTTAAACCGTGTAGCGATGCCATAACCATAATAGTCTGTACTTTTATCGGCCTCTTCCTTTACGTATCCGTTACCATTATAATAGACAGCGGAACGGATATAGGAATGAATATGGTATTGCTTGGCAAAGACTGATGTCGTTAGCCGTTCATCAAATAATCGATTTTGCCAAGATAGTCCAAGAACACCCTTATCAAGCTTATTGGGTATATCCAGCGGGTTATTGTCCTGCCCTGCTCCTTGATAGGTATTGATTCCTGTTCTACGGCCAGCAGTGAGTGAGTAGTTTAGGTCAATGGAATTGCCGGTATTAAGCGCATAAGCTACATTCGTCCGGACCACAAAAAATTTATTGGTATATTTAAAAAGCGAGAAAGCACCCTGCTCGGCAAAGTTTTTATCAGTAGCGATTATATTGCCCTCCCAGTTATATTTTGCCGCCGAGGTATCAACGCTTGTGGTCCTGTCTTTGGCATAGGAAGCAAAAACGCTTACATCAAGACCCTGTAAAAACAGATCTTTTTTCTTATACTTTAAGCTAGGCATAAAAAAATTACCGCGCGAATGTACTTGGCCGAATACGATATCCTGCTGGGCACCGGTCTGCCTTTCCTTATATCCGGAAGAATAGAGTGCTCCCAGAAGTAAAATGTCGGCCCATTCTTTATTCCTGAAACCCATCTCTACCTGCCCCATTGTGGACCGAAAGGCATCATGGAATCGTTTGACGTCCTTGACCTCATTTCCTCCCGAAGCCAATCTCACCGTCACATCCCGCATCAGGTAATTGTTGTCCGAATAATTATAGAAACCACCGGCATTGATCGTAAAGCCCGTTTTAACATCGGTATAGCGTCCGCTTAAAGCTGCCCTGTGGGTATTAAATGAACCATAACTATAACTGGCATCGAGGTATTTTTCAACGTTTTGATTGGTTACGATATTAACCGCTCCACCTAGTGCATCCGCGCCAAGCTCAACGGGAACAACGCCTTTATAGACTTCTATGCGCTCGGCAAGATTGACCGGAATATTGTTGAGCGACATCGAATTGCCGAAATTTTCCATTGGGATACCATCAATAAAAAACTTTACCTGTTTTCCGGAGAGGCCATTGATGGAAAAATTGAAATCAGAACCCAGTCCGCCACTTTCCCTCACCCTTACACCGGTACTGCGACTCAATATCTGGTTCAAATCGGAAGTGCTGTTGGCTAGTGATCTGGTCTCGATCGCATTGACATTAAAGCCGCTCTGGATGAGCTTTGTCTTTTCGGTGATCCCCTTAACGTCTACCGTTCCTAAGGCCCGGGAGTTTCTCTCCAGAATGATGTCCACCGACGCAGAATCTGAAGGCTTCAATAAAACCTCCTTTTCCTGACTTAGGTAACCTACCGCACTGACCTGCAGCACATAGGACTTAAAAGTCGATAGCTTTAACTTGAAGCTGCCGTCGTCGGCACTAACCGTTCCGATTTTTGTTGATTTGACCAGGACTGAAGCCGCTTGGACAGGCTGGCCGTCCCGCCCTGAGACTTTCCCGCGCATCAGCGGCTGGGAAATCTGGGCAATAGATAGAGAATTTACGGAAAATAGAAGTCCCGTCAACAGAAATTTATTAATTTGCATTGATTTTAATTGTCATACTTTAAAATTAACCCGGCATCCGGGATTGGCCGTACTGTTACCAGCAGTGCGGCTATTTTTTTACTTTATATCTGTCTTAACTCATTGTTTATTTTTATAGCCAGGTTTAAGGGTAAATAATCTTCCATATAACGTTGATCCACAACGATGATTTCGGGCGATATATTACTCATTTTAAGAGCGACATAGCTGATCCCCTTTTTGCAGATAAAATTCTTCTGACTTTTTGTCCCGTCAGTGCAGGCAGAGGCGAAATCCAGCACGAAATCCTCAACTGAATGATTTTCAATAAGCATCACCTCACAAAAAGTAACATTACCGGAGGAATTGCTGATCCTTGCCTTGATATCCCCTTTTGGCAGCGCAGTCAAAATCAGTCCGTTTACATGCTGTGCCTTGGCAAACTGTCCATTGAGGTTATCGATACGAACCAACTGGGGTGTAGCCTTAAAAAAGCCGGAACGCGTGGTGACAATGGCGGAAGCAGCTATCAGCAAAAGGCTCGCAGCGACATTCAGTCATAATGGCTTCAGCCTAAATTTCTTTATGGGCGCCTCTTTTGAAACAGTATTTTTCTGAAGCCTATCCCAAAGCAGTAATTCTATCGTTGCTTCCTGCTTGGGATCATCGAGGAAGGAGAAATCTGCTTCTGGATCTTCCAACCATGTCTCAACCGCAGCCCGCTGTTCAACCGAACACTCGCCCGAATGATAGCGCTTTAAAAGTTCATCTGTAATTTGAATATACTGCATCTCACAATAACAGTCGATCTCGTGGACATTTACCCCTACGTCTTATTTAGATTTTTTCCAAATAATTTCAAAAACGACGTTTAAACGTGAAATAAAGCTGATATTTTGTGCATTTATTTTGGGGAGATCAATAGATAGGATGATTTAGGAGATATTTTTCCCTGAATCAAGGGACCCTTTTTCAGCTTATCGCTGAGCGCATCATAAAGGTATAGCTGCGCTGAGCCTTCATTATTATTCACGATAAAATAGGCCAGCCCCGCAAGGTTTCCACCACTTGTTCCCCATACAAAGCTGGGTTGGTGCTGATCTTTCAATAGAAGCCGAAGTGTCTGCTGATTGACATCTGCGAGGTAGTAATCACATCTCCCAGTACTGGGGTAGGCTATAGTAGCAAGCACAACCTTGCCTGGGGCGGCCTGTGCAATACCAAGCAGATGCATGCCCTTTAGTTTTTCAGATAGGTTGAAAAAATAATCCTTATCAAAATCAGTCTTCCCTTTTCCAATACGATAAAAAGCGGTCGGAGCTGTAGGATGGTTTCCATGGTAGAATACGGGTGAGGTCAATACATAGAGATTATGATCAGCACCTTTAAAGAAACTGAACATACCGTTTACCCCCGCTCCCGGAAAAGCGGAACGCGTATCCCGAGATACCGATAAAGGTTTCATCCCATCAGGATCGAGTACCGCCAAATAAGCGGTATCGCTACATTGGTCGTAATCGGCGCCGAAGGAACTGTAGCCTATATACAACTTTTTGTCCCCTAACACACCGAAATTATCACTCAATGACTGCCCTTTGGCGACCGGAAGTTTAAAGATACCTGCTTTGAGCAAGCTCATTGACTTTATATCAATGACAGCATAACGGGAAATATTTAGATTATTGCGTCCACTGATAAGCATTCTTCCACTATCCAGATCGGCTGCGTAGGATATATATTCAAAGCCTGGTAATTGAAGTGACTTCTTAGCAGTTAGCCCCGCTGTAGTGTAACTAAAGTTTTGAAGAATACCAGTTTTTTTATCCAGACTTAATGCAAAGCTATCGCGTAAGATAACTGCTGAGCCGAGTTTTCCACTGATATCAGCTCCGTCATCAACGTTGATTATTGCGCCAGAATCCAGGTTATCAAACCATACTGCTTGGTCTCTGTCTCTACTGCCTTTTTCTCCATTGATGATCAAGAGATATTTTCCACGCTGTTGGTCTCTGGATTTCTCAGATCTGCAAGCAAAGGCAATAAGTGCGATGAAGGATAAAACACAATATTTTGTGTAGCTGTTAAAGCGTTTAAATTTCATTCATTTCTATATTTGTCAAGCCCCAGTCGCAGGAAAGAGAGTGCTTTGGTAATCTGGTTTTCTACCGTCTTTTCCGAAACGAACAAAGCCGATGCAATCTCCCGGTTATTGAGCCCGCTCTCCCTACTGAGCTTATAAACTTCTCGACAACGCTCGGGAAGCTTTTCAACAAGCAGGTTTAATTCAGTAGAAAGCAGGTTATAGGCCACCTGCTTCTCGGTTACCGATTCTGATTCGGTGACATATAGCAGTGAGGCCTCCATGTTTCGTTCCTGCTGGATCCTTTCACGAAAATAACCAGATATTTTGTATTTAATAGACCTGACCAGGTATTTTTCGATGGAGTCGGAAATGACAAGTTCTTCACGTCGTTCCCATATAGATCGGAAAACGTCATGTACCATATCCTGAGCCAAATCACTGTCAGCCACTTTTTGGTAGGCTAAGTAATAGAGTTTTTTCCAGAATTGCCTGTATATCAACTCGAAACTGTCTTTGTCAATGCAAAGGCCGCCCGATTTGCCAATATCTTGTATCCTGGATAACATGAATGAATGAAGTAGATGCAGCAAAGTTATAATTATTTATTCTAATTCCAAATAAGGATCCGTATACGGGAGATTTCAATTATTATTTAAATAGATACATAGAAGGCAGTACTGATGCTGTCAATGTCCAGCAGATACAGGTTTAGTTAGCACAAAAACAGCCGTTCAAAAATATGAACGGCTGTTTGTTATACTTATATAATTGGGAATAATTACTTTTTGTCTCTGGCTAGATCAGCCCGTACTTTCTTTACAAAATCAAGCGAAACCTCAGCAACACGCACGATAATATCATCGCTAAGCTTAAGCTCATTAATCAAATTCTCCACTACCTCATAGCTTTTCGCCTCAGCACCCCGTTCTATTCCTTGTTCTATTCCTTGTTCGATACCTTGTTCAATACCTTGTTCAATACCCGTTTGGATACCTTTCTGAATAGCCTCGCTAAGCTGTTGCTCCTGATATTGGCGCACAGCTTCAGCATCCCATTTACGTTTTAGACTTACATCATACATTGCTCGTTCCTCCTTATTCAACTTTGCGTATTCCGCTATTTTAAATAATTTTTCAAATATAGTCTTCTTCAGATAGACCGGGATCTTGTTCAGCTTTGACATATTACGTAAAACATAAAGCCAACGATCAAGATCATCTTCTAATTCCGCCTCTACTTTTGTAAAGTTACGCAATTGAACGTAAATAAACCCCAACTCTTCATAAAAAACTCGACCTGTCTTCCTGTTACACAAACAGATATCGTGAAGAACAGCGCCAGACTCTTCTGCCTGTGAAAAAGTAAATCCATCCATAAGTACCACGATGTATACTTCGGTTATCGCATAATTCCACGCTCGCCGTTTTCCTTTTGGAGCCTGATCCGCTATCAACTTACTGCTGTAGTAAAGCATGCGTTTTTTCAAATTTATCTGTGCAGTACGTTGTACTTCGATCACAAACTTCTCTCCATTATCAGCGGTACAGATCAGGTCAAAAACCACGGTACCGATCTCCTCGCTATCTCCTACATGTTCGTTCTTTTCGTACAATAAATCGACAATAGATTTCCGTCCACGGAATAACCCATTCAATAGCGAAATCAATAAATCCTTATTGGGTTCTGACCCAAAAATACGCTTAAATGCATAGTCTGAAACTAGATCTATATAAACTGGCTCGTTCATAGATACAATAATTGGTTGTTGTATGTAAATATCGCAAAAATAATTCAATAAAACTAATATTTTTAGCAAAAGAAATAAGCATAACACTTTTTGAATTAGTTGCAAAGCTAATCCCCAACCCTATTAAAATGCATAAAGCGCACCGTTTGGGTGCGCCTTACCATCCATTATGGACGTCTTCGCTTACTGTAGTGTCCCAGTATCCGACTGGTCGCAAAACTGACAAGCGTTCCTATCGCTGCTGTCAGCATCGTCTGTACTACATCACCGAGGGAAATGCTGGCCCAGATGGAGCAGATCGTTCCGCCGATTGTGGAGATACGGAGATCATTCAGTTTCATCGGCTTCGCTCCTTTCTTGCGGTCGATCCGTACTATGCGCAGTGGTCTCCTCGGCTTTGGGCGGAGGCTCCGCCTGTTCCTCTTTCAATACAGTTTCCAGTATACCTAAAGCGACTGCTACATAGTGTAGTACATTTCCCACCTTACCTGGTAGTTTAACAGGCGCCGCCAGAACCAGCTGCAGCACCTGTCCTATTTTGTTAAAGATTTTTTTCATTTCTGTTACGCTAAATAGACATCCCCTTCCTCCAACACACCTTTCGATAAACATGAAGGGCAAAGAATAAGTGACATCACTTTAGTGTTGTCGTCTGTTCAAAACTGGAGGACAATGAATTGGAAGTCTAATATTCCGACTACCAATCCCCTTCCTCCACCACACACCTTTCGTTAAGCTAAGGAGATCATGGAATTGAAAGCCTAGCGTTCCGACTGCCTATCGCTGACGCAAGATGACGATAGCATAAATCACTGTCCGAGCACAGCGAGTTTGATTTATGCCGTCATCTTGCTAAGAAGATGGCACAAAGGAATGCAGCAGCCAATTCCAGATCTCCAAAGCCTTATCGAATACTCAAATACACTTCATCCCCCATATCCCACAACGAATACACCAGCGCTTTGAGTTTAGCCAGGGCCTGCCTGCTGCCTATGCCCTGACCTTCCCCTGTCAGCGTAGTGACCGGAGCGATGCAGCCCAGTAGTTCCTGCTGCGCATTATTGGCAGCATGGATCAAGATTGCTTCGCGGCCCAGGACATTGTAGATACCAATCTGTTCACCATGTCGGGGGAACTGCTTTTTCACCAGTTTGTACTGGCCGATCGGGATGCAGCTGATCCGCGGGAGGTTGTTGCGATCCGGCAGCTCAATGCTGTGGCAGATCTGCTCCCCCTGGAAGCAGATTGTACCATTTGTTCCTGCCGCTCCATATTTCCGCTGGAGCTGGAGGATATGCTTCGTTTTCATAGACTAAGGCAGGATCACCTGAACAAAAGTCAGCGCGTTGTACGCACCATTGGATAAGGGATAGTAGCCACCATTGACAAACTGAAAATAGCTGATACCCATCAGTAGTATTACAGCACTGTCGGGTTGCGGCAGTGGGGCTAGCTGTAGGCTGAGCGTTTCGGACGGTGAGGCATTGCTTTGACCTACATCCAGGTACGAGGAACGTGCAGTTGCTACGGCATCAGCTTCCGGATTCTGCGCATCAAATTCGGTCGCTACAAGCTGCACTTGTACGTGTGTTGCACCATTGAGCATCTTGATCTGATTTTTAGCGATCATCTGCGGTAGTTCCAGCGTTGCTTCGCTGGTGGCGATGTCATAGATCGGGCGAGTACGCAGGAAAAAGACCTCACTCAGCTTTGCGTTCACATTGCATTCGAGTCCGGTCAGCTGGATAAGGTTCGCCGTGATAACCTGCCTGTCCCCGCGGCCGTTGAGCTCGTCAGCACGTAGGATACGGTTCATCATTCCCGTCAGTCTGTTTGGGAACTTGGTATCCGAGCCCTGGTTGAGCTGCTCACGCAGTTTCTTGCTCACATTGGCGGCACGGCCAAACTCAACTCCATTTTCCTTGGTGCGCTGAAAGCGTGGATCGCTGTTGATTTGCTCCTTGCTGGGCCCCCCTTTCATACGAGCCTGATAGTCGCCATCTGATTTGTAAAAGGATAGATCCCCGATCTTACCCTTAAACTTTACTAAACTTACTTGTCTTGCCATGATCTTATATCTTGGATTACGAAACAAAGATGCAAGGCAAAAAATAAACTTTGGTTCCAGTTGTACCCACATGGGGTCAATTGTACTCATTTGTTATCCAATGAGTCGATCTGTACCCAATTGGGATGATATGGGGTCAAATGGGGTCATTTGTCCCTTTTACATATTAATATTTATTTAATAACTTTAGATTAATGTTAGTATGTGTAAAGATATTCCATTACGAAGAATTTTGAGGTCTCGAGACTACCTCCAGGGATGTAGCACCTGTCAAGCACAGATGAAGCACAGATAAAGCACTGTTTAGGTAAATATTGAAACATGCTATAACTGTGCTATAAGCCTGCAGGATAAGTGAGGTGATCATACCAATAACTAGAGTAAATAACCAATAATTCCATTAACCTTTAATTAAGTATCATTTATGGCAAATGAACGTGTCTGCATTTATGCAAAAGATGTCAGTGCTCTTTTGGGAAAGAGCTACAAGCAGGCTGTACGTATCCTAGGGACGATCAAAGCAGCCTATGGCAAAGAACGCAACCAGTACATCACTATTGATGAGTTTGCGTCTTACACCGGTATCGACGTAGAAACCGTCCGGCAGCAATGTCTGCGGTAGAGCAGTCGGCCAGTAAAACATGACAGCCTGAGCACTACCTATGTTTCTTTTCTTGCTTACAGCTATTCGTGCCGCATACTCCAGTTCCGATTGGCGCGTTCAAGCCAATCCAAAAAGGTGCCGACATCATTTTTGTTCAATGTAAAGTAGTTGGCGGTATTTTTGAGATAGAGTTTTCTTCCCCGTGTCTCTGCGATGATTTCCTGTCGGTCCAAGGCATCGTAGCGCAAGATCCAACTGCCCTTCATAAAAAATCGTTCATCATTGGCCAGCAATTGCTTTACCTCTGCCAGTGCCCTATATTTAAGTACAGTCGTTTGTCCATATTCATCGTAGGCGATCACTTTACGTTCGTACAAGGCAAAAGCCCTGTAGATTGCTAGCTCCGTATAGTTCTGGGCTAATGCAGCTCCATATAAGTCCAAAGTTTCGGGGGATTTTGCCTTTACAGCCCGCACTAACGCTATCTTACGCGCCCTATCGTTTACCGCTAGAAAATAGAGGTTCAAAAACAACTGGTTGATTATGGAAAATAGAACGAGCAGTACCAGACTAACGACCAATATATGCTGTACGGTATCTAACCAGTCAACGGCTCTGGGCCATAGGATCAGGTAAACAGTCGGAAGCGCGAGAAACGGCAGGATCGGAATTAAGTATGAGCGGCTGATATAGATCTTCAATGCATTCCGGTCCGATTCCAAGTCTGATAAAAGCGGTCGTCGAAAGCGGAGCAGCCAATCCGTCAATAGAGACAGCAGAAAATACCCGATAACCAAAAATCCCCAATGAGCACTATGGATAGGCCGTTCTTCTCGCAGTCCCGCCAATATCCAATTAGCAGCCTGCACAACGACCACCAGACGAAACAGCCACAGGAAAGGTCGTAATCTTCTAAACAAATGATACATGAAAATCTTCAAACAAATAATACATACAATAATTCCCTTTTTTACTGTCCGAATTTTGTCGGATATGTCCGAAATATGGCATCTCAGGCAAACTGAATTTAAAATAAAAAATGTTTATATAGTTTTGAAACAAGCCGATAAACAACTGTTATTCAACCCAGACAATATATGGAAAACTAAATTAAATAAATATCAATGAAAAATAAAGCAACAGATTTTTTTTTTACGGCATTAGCAGCATATATGCCATTAAGCAGTGAGATCCAACAAAGTCTACTGTCACAGGTCGTGGTCAGGGAAGTCAAAAAGAACAGTCCACTCCCAAATTTTCGGCATGAATACCTTTTTGTAACCCAAGGGCTTTTAAAAAAGGAAGATTGTGATACTGGCGATATCCTGCTTTTTCTTAAACCCGGAGATTTTGAGCTTTTTGCCACAGCAGAAGAGACATTCCATTATATCAGTATTGAAGCGAGTACAGTAGTTCTCTTTCCAGCCCAAATGATTGTTGACCTGATCAGCCAGCATAAATCACTTTTTCCGGGCTATCAAAATATCGTCCATCGCTGGAGTGCCCTGCGCTGCAGAAGACAAGATATCTTGCTCCTGCCCGCCTCCGAAAAGAAAGCTGAACTGTTTCGAAGTATGGGAAAACTGATCAACAGTATTCCGAATAAGGATCTGGCCAAGTACCTGGATATAGACAACAGCTATTTCAGCAAACTATAGCTTTGTAATTTTCCGAACGATTATTATGAATTTTCCAAATTAGTTATCAGAAAATTACCATAAAAAAATGCCTCTCTAGAACGAACTTAGTGATAAGAAAAGATACATAGGGTAAACGCTCGTTTAACCGGCAGTCCCCGTAGCCACCTTCCGTCGGTGGCTACATTTCGGGGGCGTTCTCCAGATCGAGGCTTCATTCATTATTCCGTTTTGTTTGTTGAAAGAGGGCAGCATTGTCCTCTTTTCTTTTTTATAAGAGGTAGTCCATTGCTGCCCAAATAATCAATTCGCATTATGGAAAACAGAATAGCCATCGAGCCCCTTTTAGCACTTGTAAACGGAACCGTTGATATCAGCAGCACCGCACCGGACTATGTTCAATTCCCGTTACGGGGCACAGCCTGGGAGCTCATCCACTGTTCGGTAGGCCGAATGTCAAGACAGGCACGAAAGCTGATCGGCGCCCATCTGCAGGTGTTGGAAGCTGAGATCTACAATGAGGTTATTCTTCCCTTTACGATTCCCCAGCCCACCTGTTTCCTCTATATCCAGTTGCGCGGGATGGTCAGTTTCCATGATCAGCAGAACCAGTATATCTCCGGTTCAGACTGTCCCTGTGTATCCCTTTGCTATTATCCGGCGGGTGATTATTTGATCCGCTATGCAGCAGGCTTCCATAGCTTTTTTATTGTCTCTTTTGAAGAAGAATGGCCCTTTAGCCTCGAAGAGACCTATCCCGCCTTTGGTAAATTGATCAAAGCCTGGCTGGGCAAGGCAGATCACTCCTGTCGTTTACCGCCTATGCCCATCTCCAAGCCGATTGCCAATCTATTGGATGAGCTCCGGCTAATCGCAGTCAAATGGATGCAGGACAGCGTACGCATTCTGCATTTGTTGGGAAAGATTATTTATGCCTATCACGAGCAACTTGAAGCGTCCCAAGGCACAAGGGAATGGAATGTCGAACAGCAGCGTCAACTACTGGATGAGTACCTCGGAAAGCATTATCGGGATGAGCAGGCCTGTGCGATACCCTGTATCAAAAAGTTTTTGGGCTTATCCCGGAATGGTCTTGAAAAATTAACGGCAGACAGCCTGGGCTGTACGCTCAGGCGGTATGTGGTTGAATTCCGTATCGGAAAAGCCTGTCAATTGTTGTCCGAAACCAACCTCAAGATATTGGACATTGCCTGTCAGAGCGGATTTGCTGACCTTGCCCATTTTACCAAGAGCTTTAAGCGTTCTATGGGTATGTATCCATCCGCTTACCGTAAGAAAAGCTCCTAAATGAAATTTGTAAGATTTTGCTGTTTTGATTAAAAAAATAAAAATATAAAGCGCATTTCGATACAAACACTTCGAAAATCTCCGCTGTAACTTTGTGTTAAGTAACATTGATATAAAAAATAGGAAAGCGTATCGGGATCTCGACCCATTTTTTCCGATGGGAAAGTCCTGACAAGGTAGCCAAAGGCTGTGAGACCAACTACTGATATCTGCCGATACGTGATGGTTCACCCCGGATGTCAGGACATAGGAACGCGGGTACAGCGATAAAGTGCAAACAAGCCCAGTGGGCAGGCCGCGCCAAGGATGCACCGCTGAGAACAGACAAATGGATAAGGATAAAACAAAGTATCATGAATATGAAACGCACCGTAAAAATAGTATTGACAGCCTTCTTCCGATGGATCGGAAAGCTGTACTCGTCCTTGAGGACGCTGGTGCATGTTCTATTTATGTACCGTGCTTTGGTCTTAAAGGTGGTTAAAGATCTGCTTGAGATAGACAGTTTACCTTATCGGATTGGCTTCGCCCAAAAGAGAGTTACCAAGCGAAGGTTTCATGATCGTAAAGGGGCACTGTTCACGGAAAACCCGGATAGTTGGGCAGAACTATCCGGGAAATGGCTGGCCGAGTATCGGGATACAAAGCCAGCCAGCGAGGTCTGCTAAAAGACAACAAGCACAATAAAAATAATTAAAGTTTTTTGAGGCAACCTTTTTTTGCTAGTATAAAAAAGACCACCAAAATGGTTTTAAAAAGAATCATTAAAAGAAGTCTAGTCGGCGTAGGATCGGCTTTGACTCTAACACTAGGCATTGCATTCGCAGTGAATGCAATGGAAAAGAAGGATAGTTTTATTGAGGAGCAACCTGCTACTCAAACGTACTATTATCAACTAAATAGTACAACTCCTGCGGATGTTAATAACCGCAATAATTATGCATTAACCAAACCTGGCAATGGACAGGTGGAATGCGGTAACGGGATATATATCTGTGAAATTCAAGATACTCCACACCCATCCGACGCTACAAAACCGGCCATGTCATTGGGTAATGTGACCGATAATCCTGATGATTACGAAGCTGCCGAAAGACCGGCATTTTCAAATTAATGGGATAGTTTTAAGGAGGGGACAGCTCGTCTGCCCCCTCCTTTTAATTTTATCTTGGATTTTGGGGCATGCCTGTCAGTTCAATGATCTCAGCAGGTAATGGTAACGCATATCTGTTATCATTTCTCTTAAGCGAAAACTCGCTGTCACCTAACTTGCGAGCAGGAATAATCAACCCATCATCAATCTTATTTAACCGTTTGATATCTCCCCATCGGGAATCCCGCATGATAAATTCCTTTCGTCTCTCATCCAAAACTAGTTTTAAGGCGCTCTCCTGCGACATTGAGGCAAGCGGCGGGCTATAAGTCTCATCATAACGATGACGTTGGAAAATTTCAAGAAATCGCAGTCCTTCCTCTGTTTTATTCAGCCGTATTAGTCCTTCCGACAGATTGAGGTAAGCATCCGCTACTGTAAGTCCCATAAAAAGCCCTCGGGAGCCGACGTAAGACCCCTTGAAATTATAAGATCCATCATTATTTCTTTCAAAAAACAGCTTCTTTCTAAGATCATGTGTGTCATATGAAGAATATAATAGTGTATCAATTTTACAATAGGACTTTCCAAGCATGTTATAAATTCCTCCTCCGGCCACTATATAAACGATTTCGTCATCAAAACCAAAAAACGGATATCTGGCCTCCTGCGAATACTCTTTATAATCTTTAAGTTTGCTATCGATTTCAAGTGCTTTCTGTGCATACAGAACTGATTGATCAAATTCAGTTCGTGCCTGATAAATCCATGAAAGTAACACATAAGCAGATATCCTTGACGGCAAGTGAATATTATCTGATTTCAATGGCAATAAACCTTCCGCTTCATGAAGATCCTTTAGTATCTGTTGATAACATGCCTCTACTGTTCCCCTTTCGGAAGGTATGTTAAAATCATCACTCAGCCTTAAAGGGATGCCAAGATCAGTTTTAGAAGCTTCTATATCATATGCTTTAGAAAAGAGGGAAAGCAGCTTATAGTGACCAAATGCCCTAAAGAACAATGCCTTTCCCCAAAGCTCTTTTGCATGCCCTTCCATTTTCTTCTCAGGAGCGATCTTATTTAATTTGGCTAATACATGATTGCTGTAATATATACTCTTATAATAATCCAGCCAAGGATTGAGATAAAACTGGTAGAAGATTTCTTCTCCCCATGTATATAACTGTCTTTCGTGCTGATCAAGTGCCTCCCAGTTGGATTTGTCGAGGTAATAATTATCAGCAGAAGCTTCGCCAATTCCCATGCTATAATAATTCATGACCTTAGTATTGTTCAATAGCGCATCCAGGTCTTCGAGGCTATTGGCTTCTTTTAGACTGGCATCAGGCTTTTCATCCAAGAAATTTTTACATGAGATCTGAAGAATGATCAATAGATATAAAAAATAGTTGAGCGTTTTCATTTTTTCTAATTATAAGTCAAATTAATGCCTAGAGAAATCTGTTTCTTAGGCCTGAATTGTGAAAGGTAATCGGGATCAATTCCTTTATTGTTCTTTCTCCAAATAATTCCCAGATTAGTTGCATTGCAGAATAGCCTTCCGGAAACAGTTTTATTGATCCTGAATTTATATCCTACAGATAGATTCTGTAAACGTATATGGCTTGCATCTTCAACTAAAACGGAAGAACTTTGATAGAAAGAGTTACGTTCAGTATCAACAGGGTAAATAAAAGAAGGTATATCCGTTTTAGCTTCGTCACCGCTCACTTTCCATCTCCGGTCAAAATCTCCACTACCATCACCTAATCCACCCATTGCAACCAATTCATTATATCCTACTGGAGTCCGCCTAAATACATGGCCTAATTTATATAGGAAACTGGCGGAGACATCAACGTTTCCTAGAGACATACCAGGATTAAAATAACCCGAATAGCGTGGAACTACAGTACCTTTGTATTCGAGTACAGATTTATCTTGCAATTTGATGTTTGGATAATCGATCGAACGCTGACCATCCAATTCCCCGACAGGATTTCCGTTAGCGTCTAGCCCATTCCACTTATATGCGAGAATAGAATATACCGGATAGCTTACCTGTCCAGTCACTGAAGTACCATAACTTAGAAACTCATAAGCATAATTACCCTCATAGTAATAATCGGTGACTTTATCGGTATTGAAATTGATCATAAGCTGGGGCGTAAAGAAAACACGATTTGCAAGCGGGATATTTCCATTGAGTTTCAGGTCAACACCATGGCCTTTCATTGCGGCAATATTCCGAAGTACACCCTTGTTAGGTATAGCCGTATAATCCACGGGATACCTGCCAAAAAGGTCAGTTCCCCATTTTTTGTAATAGTCCAGAGAACCATTGATCTTACCCGAAATAAATGAAAAATCAATTCCAGTATTCCATATAGTACTTTTTTCCCACCTAAGATCAGGGTTGCTGTACTGGGAAATAATAGCCTGCGGCAAGTTGGTATACCGGTCCCGGTTTGTGTAACGGATAGTTGTAATGGCTGAGCGCGATTGGTCCACATTTCCACTGATACCATATGATCCACGCAAGCTCAGCACATCTACCCATGCAATTTTAAAGAAACGTTCTTCCGAAAGATTCCATTTGTAGCCGATAGACCATAGCGGTTGCCATCTTTCATTCGTTTTAACACCAAATAGGTTGGAAGCGTCCCGCCTAACACTCCCTGTCAGGACATACCTGCCGTTATAAGAAACCGATGCGTTTGCATATTGAGATCTTGACCGATTTATTTTAAGGTGCTTATCATCTAAATATGGAACATAAATGGCCGATTTATCAATAAAGTGAATGTATGGGTTTCGGTAATCTACTTTTGAAACAGTATACGTGTCGGGATCAAATCCATAGAACCTATATTGAGAACTTTCGGCATTTGACTGTCTCCACTCCGTTCCCAGTAAAGTTGTAAACAAAAAATCCCGCCACTTCTTTTCATAGTTTACACCAAATCTCACATTATGCGTTTTTTGTATCTGATCAGACTGATCCAAAATACCACCAGTAGGAATTGCCGATGTTACGGTTCGTTTGGCATAGTCCACCATACTATAGGAATTGATCAGATTTCTGACCATGTAACTATCCTCATCATAACGTTGCTTATCCCGGTTAGATACAAACTGGAAACTATAGTTTCCTTGCAGAGTCAGCCCCTTAAACAGTTTAATATCAGCTGTAACATTTGCCAGCACCATATTTGACGCTTGGGTAGAATGCTTTTTTTTGTATTCTATAAGCGGATATTCGAACCAGTCATTTAACAGACCCTGCCCTACAGTATCAAGATATCCTACCCTATTTTTAGCATGTCTAATTGGATTTCCATCTTTGTCTGCAAGCATGAGGTATGGTATACCGTTTGATGGATTATAGGCAGTTCTTCCTTCTTCAAATTTATTGTCTACATATTGAAGGTCAGTTGAAAGCCTGATCTTTGGATGCAGGTCAACCTCAATAAAAGTCCTTAATAAACTCTTTTTCAGCTTTTCGTCCAGTGTACCTGTATTGTTGTCCATTCGAGCAGAAAATTGGTAACGCAAGCTCCTGCCACCACCTTCAATACTTAAGTTCTGATATTGGTTGACAGCCGTCCTATACATGTACTTACTGTAATCGTCCCTGACATCGAGTTTCCGATAGTTCTCTATTTCCTGTTTATGAGCCTCTTTATCTCCTATTCCATCCCTTATAGCTATCAAATGCTCTATTACAGGCGAAAAATAAGGCATGTTATAGGAATTTTGATTATCATAACGGCCTTTTTCAAACAATAAGTTTTCAAGTTCTACAACACCCGAAGAAGAAATTCGATTTAAGGAATAAAGGTCCGGTTTTTTCTGAACCTGGACACCGCTTGCTATTGTGACCCGATTCGGTAAATTGTATTTTCCTTTTTTTGTCGTGATTACTATAACTCCATTGCCTGCACGGGTGCCCCAAATAGCCGACGCAGCAGCATCTTTTAATATTGTGATGTCTTCGATATCTTCAGGATTGATCCAGTTCGGATCACCTTCGTAGGGGAAATTATCGAGCACGATGAGCGGAAGATTTGTATTATTGATACTGCTCAATCCACGAATGGTCATCGCCCGTTTGCTGTCGCCGGTCTTATCGAATAGGATTGGTGAATTGCCTTCTAACTTCTGAAAAATATTGCTACCGTATACATCTCTGCTTCGTTGAAGGTCAATTTTATCGACTGCCCCAGAGGAAATACGCTGATTAATTTTTTGATATCCTGTATTAATTGTAACAGTTTCGAGCACATTATCTTTGCTGGCTAAAGTAACGGACCTGTCTTTAAGCAACCGACTCAATGAAATAGTAACCGTTTTGTATCTGATATGCGTAAAGGTCAAGCTGTCCATATTAAACCTGTTCAAAAGAAAATATCCTTCACGGTCAGTTTTTGCAACGAAATTCCGGCCTGAGATATTTACCTCTTCTAGCGCATTAAAACTATTCACATCGCTGATCTTTATCTTTATTACCTGAGCCTGGCCGATCACCAGCTTGATAGAAATGAAAAGCAAGAATATTAAATAAGTCATTTTCATAAGCTTCTCCTTTCTGTTACCTCTATGATTGATTGTTTAGCGCGCTGATTTTTGATTTTCAGCCCATATTCAGACAATATGTTCTGTAAATATTCCTCGTCCCTTATTCTATGGAAATCTATAGAAATCCTGTCCTGTTTATCGATTAAATCATTGGACAAATAGATTGGAACCCTTCGCATATCCTTTTGCTGGTAGTTCAGTGATTTCAACAGTTCCTCAATAGTTACATTGCCCGCTGTCGCATGTAACTTTTTATTTCGCGTTGGATATATCAGTTTGGTTTCAACTTCTTTCTCAACGACTGAAAGGTCATATCCATTTGTATTAAGCAGTGCGATCAATGCATTCCACTTTAATTCCTTTTTTGGGATGTTCAATGGGGCGATAGATTCCAAGCCAACTCCATATTTAGTTAACCATACAGTGTAAGGAAATTTTTGTTGATCTTCGAAGCCGAAGTAGTCGAACTGATCTTCATTACTTATCTTTAAAAAGATCCGGTTATGCCAATAAACATCAAGGAGCTTGTACATTGCAAACAATAGGCTATGATTTGTCAGGTAGAGCCTTTGTGTGCTATCAGTCCTTTTATAAGATCCAAACGCTGAAAGTCCGCTTATGGGACCCAGTATAACCGTGCGGGATTTTATGGCATTCTTAATTCTACCGTTTTTTTGGTCAAGGATGACTTTGGTTTTATCAAAATCAAGGATATCGCTCTTTGCAAGATATTCTTCGTATTTACCCTCTTTCAATTTTTGGACATTTTCGGGTAACAATATTTCAGATTGGGCAATAGTCAAAACTTTCCCTTGCTGGATAATTACGATATGCGGAATTATTCTATAGGGGAAATAAGCGCTGAGCACGGTATCGCCAATTATTGTTGGAAAGTTAAGCTTAAACCTTTCGTTGAACTTGGTGACTTCTTCATTGTCCTGATAAGTGACACCGAGAAATGCTATAGCTGAATCAGCATAAGCTTCCGTTTTAACATACTTTTGTATTGATCCAATACAGGCACCACACCATGTAGCCCAGAAGTCCAGAATGATCAGTTTTCTATTTTTGAGTTCATTAAGAGTTATTGTATTCCTATGGGATCTGTCGTACATAGAATTTAAGGATGCAGTCCAAAATTCATCCGGAATTGTATCTCCTATTTTCAGTGGTTTGATTATTTTCAGCCCATCGGCCCCGCTGTCCTTGCGGGGCGTCTGAGCCGATAAACTAAACATAGAAACTAGAATGAACAAGATTACCAAGATTGTAATCTGTATAACTGGAATATTGACTACCTTATCCAATAAGGCGGTGAATGATTTTGATCTTTTTATCATCTGCTTATGGATTAGGTATTATTCCGAAATACGGTTAAAGAAACTGTGGATCTTTTGCTTGGCTTCCAGATTGGCGATTATCGTTTCTGTAGGTTCTGCAAAGGCGAATGGTACCGCATCGATACCGATCTTGCGAAAATGCACTAGGAAATAAGCCATCAGCACCCGGCACAGCTTCATCAAAAAGGTATGCATCTGCTTTACATCAGCTGCATCTTTTTGTTCCTCACCCTTTCTATAGTTTTCAAAAAGTGCCCATAGGCTTTCCTGACAGTCATTTATTGTATGTTGGGACCAGAACTCCCGAATGGTATTTAATGGATCGTATCCATTGTCGTATATTTCATAACATGCTAGCTCAAAGGGTAGCATGTTGTTTGATTTTTGGTTCATTTTTGAGGCATTAAAATGATCAGTATCGCCAAAAACAGAGCAGTACTTCTCCTATCCCGCGCGCGCGTGCTCGCTCAGGTTCATAAAATAGTTTGAAAAAATGTTCCGAGTTAGTTGTCTAATAATTGGTTACACAGCAGATGATATAGATACACTGACAAGCTTCGGATTGGTCATAAAGACTCTTACGCCTAAAAAATTAAGGGGGGATTGAAATGTTTGGATGTTTGTTTTTAAAAATCATAACTCACCATTAACGATATTTGATGAGTCTCTTATATAGTAAAAGCGTGGGCGACTACCTTGCTTTATTCCCCGGGTCTCACTCCTTCGAACTTAGCAGACGATAGTACCCACGCCTTTAACAATGCTAAATATAGCAATAAAGGCATATGGGTGCAACCTATCGCTCTCGTGTTCGATTAAATTGTGAGACTTGGGAAACGAGACTCTTAAATTACACTAATAGACTTAATAGTTTATAAGCCAGTAAAATATTACAACAAATATAGATAAAATACTTTTACAATAAAAGTAAATTAATGATAATTTTTAGCGTAAGTTTTTGACGGAATTTGTCATATGACAGACCAAAGTAAAACTTATAACGAGTCCCTAGCCCATAGATTATACGAAATAATGAATATTCTGGGGATGACGGTATCTGGATTCGCGGAATTTATTGAAAGAGATTCTTCACATATTTATGGGATTTTAAATCTCACTAGACCGTTTAGCGATTCTTTCGCAGTTCATATTGGAAATAAACTCGGGATTAATGGGGCGAAAGTATTAAATCTAAATATTGCCATCCCTCAAAGTGTTTCTAAGTCCGAAACTGTGACTACCTTTAAAAAAGAATATAAGAACGTTCCTGAATATTTCTTAAGCACAAAGAACGATAGAAGCATTGATTCCTTTATATCGGAAATTCTGATTAAATCAAAATTTTTAACAACACCTCGTTATCTAAATGAAATTGAGTTATTCATTAAATCAGAATATAATAAGACATTTATCGGGGATCAATTATCTAAAGCGCTTAGATATTCTGTAAGAAAAGGTGTCTTACTAAGTGAAAAGAGACCAATTATGTTAACGAACGGTAACTTAGGAAAAAGACAGGTAGATGTTTATTGGGTCAGTTGATTTTTACGGATAAAAAATAGGGTATGCTGCTAAGAATGATTTTTTAACCTGCACAATATCAAAAAGATTCTTACTAAATAACTAAAATTTTAAACACACCTAATTTTTCTACATGGAATTCGAGCAATTATTAAGAGACAAAATTTTTAAGCTGCCATTACGCCAAACTTCAAATGAAGATTTCAAATCTTTTATAATTACCAAGCTTAAATATTTTCTTGAGCTTGTTAATAGTTTAGACCATGGTCCTATTCATCCTGATAAACGCCACATTTCTACCGAATTTGTTAAAGAAACACAAGCTAATATTGTTGAAGGCCTAATTGCTTGCATTGAACATTACTACAATGGCAATCCATACAAAGCCTATGAGCATATAAATGATGTTCTTCGTAATAATGTTAAAGACTTATACGAAATAGTGAAACAGAAGGTTTATGACTTGAATGAAAGTTTTTTCCGTATTCGATTAAGTGACAAGAATTACTCATATAAAAAGAATGAGATGTTTCATATTCCTTTTGAACATAGAAATAAAGTGACAACTCAAAGGTTTAGTATACCTGGCTTCCCAAGTTTATATTTAGGCAGAACAATTTATATATGCTGGGAAGAACTTAATAGGCCATCAATTGATAAAATCCAAGCTATAAGATATAAAAATATAAAACGAATAAACTTAATTGACTTGACCCCTCCGGCTAAAGATTGTAATGATCTTGATGAAAAATATAGATTCTTTATGACCTTCCCATTGATAATGTGTTGTAGTGTGAAAGTACGGGATGCGTATGATCCCTTTAAGCCTGAGTACATAATTCCACAATTATTGCTACAATGGATTCGGAATAATGATGATCTTGATGGAATTCAATATAAATCTACCCATATAAATACTGATGTATTTAATGAAAACACAGAGTTAATCAATATTGTAATGCCAGTGAAATCCAATCTAAATAAAGGTGTTTGTGCAAGCCTTATCAATTACTTCGAAGGGACTGATGTGATTTCTTGGAATTTATATCAATTTGCAACTGGCGGACAAATATTCATTTATAATGACAAGGATGCAGAAATTGTCAACAAAAAAATTCCAAATCTTGAAATTATGGAAGGAAAGAAATATCCATATTTTTATTCGACGCTTGGTAAACTAGAATATTATCTCGAAATTATAGACACTAGCCCATTGACAAAATAGATTATTCTGACAGAGGGATTAGAAAAAGACAACATTCTGCATTAGGATACCTATCACCAGAGGAGTTTGCTAAAAAATTGAATAAACAAAATATCGCAGCTTAACTAAGTGTCCATTTTATTGTTGCAATTCCAGTTAAAACCTACTCGTGAAATCGATCTTTTGTTTTACTATTCGCATAGTAAAGGGCATAGTATTTTGTATCTTTATAGAAATAATATAACGTATTTTATGAACACCCTTACCCAGATAGAAAATGCTTTAAAGGCAATAGATCAAGCAAAATTTCAAACGCTAGTAAATCACCTATTGTATTTGCAGGGAAATAAATTCATAGGTGCACCTGGCGCTGTCGTGGGCAAGGAAAAAACAAGCAAAGGAACCCCGGATGCTTTCTTCGTTGATGGCGACAAATACTTATTTGTGGAGTGTACTACGCAAGAAAAGTTAGGAAAATCGAAAACTTTCTTTAAAAAGCTCAGCAAAGATATAGACCATTGTTTTGACGAAGGTAAAACAGCCATCCCTAAACAGAAGGTAGCTAAAGTAGTATTAGCATGTAACGAGAAAATCAACGCTGAAGAATATAGTTTGTTAGATGCCAAAGTAAAGTTTCACAACGCTGAAGCAATACTTGACGTATTAACTATTCAGCGTTTATCGATGGAATTATCTGATTTGCCTAAACTGGCGGACGAGTACTTAGGGATTTCAGTTTTAAAGGGAGATATTTATCCGCTTGAAGAATTTCTTCTAAAAACAAAGACCGGACTGCAACCGTCACTGACTAATGAATTTATTGGCAGGGAAGAAGAAATAAAAAACGGTATTGCGGCACTAAAAAAGCACGACATCTTGCTATTATCAGGTGCTGCAGGTGTAGGAAAATCGAAATTGGCGGTAAAGATATTGGATGAGCTTTCAAAAGCAGACCACGTACCCATAGTCATTCAAAGTTCAGGTATACCACTGTGGGACGACTATCAGCATCTTTTTTTACCGGGCAAGCAGTACATTATATTATTTGACGATGCCAACAAATCGGTCAGCAATCTAAACTATCTGCTCAGCAAACTCAAGGAGTCAAAGTCATACGCAGCAAAACTGGTGATTACTTCTCGAGATTATGTAAAAAAAGACGTGGTGAAGGCTTTAGACGATTGGCGCCACGAGGAGCTTAATATATGCGAATTTAAAGATGCAGAGATAGAGAAAATCATTGTCGCAGCTCTACCTAATCTTGAATACCATAATGAAATAAAGCGAAAAATAGTCGATCTGGCTAAAGGAAATGCTAGAGTGGCCTTGATGGCCACCTATTCTGTTACGCCTGATTCAGAAACAAACTACCTGACTAGCCCCGTTCTTCTCTATGAAAAGTATTTCAAAAAGATCTCGCAGGAGATTGGCATTTTTAACGACCCGCTAATACTGAAGTCGATCGCTATCGTATCATTCTTTGGCGTTTTGGATAGGAATAACGAAGAGCTGAAAGCTGTTCTCGAAGACAAATTTGGAATTGACTGGAATGAAATCTGGTCTGCCATAATGGAACTGCATAACAACGAATTAGTAGATGTGTATGCGGATGAAATAGTGAAGGTATCAGATCAGGTTTTATCAACCTATGCTTTCTATAAATCCTTTATCGATGACCATACCGCTGTGATTAACTACGGGGAGTGGATTGCCACTTTTATTGAAAAGCATGCCAACAGAATCCGTGTTACGCTGGTCGATGTAAATAACACATTCACCTATCAGCATATTAAGGAATTGGTGTTGCCTCACCTGAATAAGGTAAGCGAGCAAATCAGATCAGATGACGAGCAGCAATATGCATTCTATGATTTATTTTGGATCTATAAGGGCATGGATTGCCTCTTGTACTTAAAAAAATGGATACAGAGCTTGCCTAAGGAAGATCATCCAGACGCTCTTAACTTCGATAGCGTAAATAGTCTTCAGCCTAACACAAGACATTTCGAACTTTTAAAACGCTTCTGGAATCATCCTAACGAGTATTTAAACCCGTCTCTGAAACTGACCTTAGAACTTGCAGAACGTCAACCAAGTCTGTTGCCTGAAATTTCAAAATCTATTAATGAAGATTTCAAATATAAGATAGAAGACTTAGAACATCGATATATAAGACAGAATATGCTTTTCGATGTCCTATTGAACGAAAAATGGAATGATACGCAAAAAACAATTGTAAATGGCATTTTCCTTCGTCTGTCAGAAGCATTGCTGGGATGGCATTATACGCAACATGGCCCTACCAAAGGGCATGAATTTAACTTTTACAATTTCGATCTGTATAAATCAGAGGCTTTATCATATCTGAGAATGCGCATTCTTGCTCAATTTTACGATTTGTTTGAAATTGAAAATAAACAGTTTGCTAAGGTACTAATGAAAATCGTTCATCCCGGAGGTGATATAGATAAAAGTTTATACGCAGATGAACTGCCGATATATGAAAAAATTATTTCCGATAAATTGGACCATAAGCAATCTTCCCACTGTAAGTTTGTAGCATCACTCTCCGAGCATCTGGAAAAAGGAGCAACAGCAATTCCTGAAAGCTGGAACGATTTCATCAATTCGGATATACATAAATTATCTGATCTTTTAAAGCCGGATTGGAAAGACAGAAAAAGTAAATCTTTGGAAGAACGCCAAAAAGAAAGGTTAAACAAAATCAATGACGTCGTAAACGGGAGTGATTGGCCAGATTTAGAACAACTGATCCTAAATGTTAATTCATTGTACGATCAAGAACAAGGCAATTCCGCCGGCTATATACAAGCCTCAGCGACAAATATTTATATCGCTATTGCTAGAAAGGATAAAGCGCAATTTGAAAATGCGCTACGACTGCACTTTAGCGGAAAAGTCAATTTTCCGTTGACCTCACTGGTTTTCCATATTCCGATACAAGAAGAGATTATCACAGGAGAAAAACTCTTCAGCATCGTGGACAGCTACGAGTTCGAAGACAGGTTTTTCTGGGAATCTGTATTGGTGACGTCTTTACCAGAACAACAGATAAACGAGCATTTCTTAAAACTCCTGTTGACACTCTTTAGCAATGGCAACAAATCTGTCAACGTCCATCACATGCACGACTATTTAAAATACTGGACGGCTTTTGAAAACTATAAGGCGAAAGACCCGGAATTAGGCAACCATAATATCATTACTTATCTAACAAGCCTTGTGCTGGCGAGAAAAAATCGGGCAAGAGATTCTTTTGGTTACGATTTTTTCTCAGAATGCGCATCATACTTTTCCAATCATACCGAACTGCTAAAAAGTGCATATTGGGCACAGCATGAAATTGAGCCCGATTTTGATTACGGAGACAAGGAACTAAAAACGATGCTGGATCTGGATAAAAATTTCATCCACGAAAGCTTTACCAACGGAGCTATAGGCGTAGGATACTCAGCCAGGATAGACCTTAGTAATATCAACACCAGCTTATTATGGGAATATCCTGAATATGAAGAACTGGTGGAGAACCTATTATTAGAGGTAGTGGAGAAAGAATCGTTCAGTTCGACTTACGAAGAAGCAATCTTCAATTTGTTCAGATTAAAAAACGCTGACGAGAGTAGTACGAAGAAGGCAAAATCACTGATTATTAAATTGACCCAAAAGCACGCTCAAAACGACAAGGTATTGTTGATACTGATTGAGATGATTTATAACAATTATAACGACTGGCTAATACCTTATTACAATGAATTTCTTCTGTTACGCAAGGATATCGAAATTACCAAGAACATTAGTTTCGGCAGAACATTTCGCACCTCTGGAAGTTGGGTGCCTGTCTACCAGCAAAAAATTGATTTTTATCAAAGCATCATAAACATGATAAACACCCTCCCTGATATCCTTGACTATGCCGAACACATAGCTTACTTTGGAGAACTCATAGCGTGGAAGAAAAAAGATATCAAAACGGAAATGAAAAGGGATTTTATGGATGAGTATTATTGATCGTATTATCATCCCAAAATAAGTTCTAAGCACAAAAGTAATTGACGATACAAAATTTAACCACAAAATCTTGGAGAAGGTAGAAATAATCATATGCAACCTCATCAATAGCAGAAAAGAGGGGAATTACTGGGACTTTAAAGAAATCCCCCACGATAATAATGCAGATCTCTTACACGACATACTGTGCTTGGCAAATGCCAGGCATAAAGGTGATCGATATTTGATTTATGGTGTATCAGACCCTAGCACGGGGTCAAATGTAGTGGGCTTATCTCCTGGAATGCCAAACAGAAAAAATCAACAACAATTCATTGACTTTCTACGTGGTAAAGCGTTTGCAGGTCATGTTAGACCTGACATTAGCCTACACACATTCATCATCGACCAGAAAGAGATAGATGTGCTACAGATAATCGATCAACCTCGCAAACCATATTATTTAACGACCACTTACCCTGACGGCAAAAGAAACGTGAGGGCAAACCATATTTATACTCGTGTTGGTGATACCAATACCCCTATTGACTCCTCCGCAGACCTTCTCAATATAGAATACATGTGGCGAGAACGATTTTACCTTGATGTCCGTCCCTACGAGAAGATGAAGTACCTTCTTTCGTCTCCAAATGAGTGGACAATGGATCTGGGCAATTCCGAATATGCTTACAACAACAACCATCCAGAGTATAAGATAAAGTTTTCTCAACCCGAGAAATTTGATTCTACCGAAGCCTATTGCTACTTCTATCCAAGCCCTGTTACATATCTCGGTACTGCAAAATTTTATTACCACTCTACCATTTTGTTTGAGCGAGAATATATGACTTGCGATGAAATGCGTATATATCTTCCCGTTCCAGAAATAGCTTATGTTTCGGAAAATGGTTTTGAAGGATGGTATTATTATTTTTCTATGGATGAAATAAGTGGCATTTTTCTAAAGTTTTTAACTAATGGCACCTGTTCCTTTTCGTCAGGAAGAATGAGTGAACCACCGTTCCTAGTTTTCAAAGACGAGCTGGAATCCAAAGCATTTGAACACCATGTTAGTCAACACCTGGATGAGATTATTAAACTCACTCCCACAACCTTCGGAAAAATGGCCAAGCGCGAAAAAGATTTAATTAGCGACACAAAGCCCGTCGATCCAATCTTTATGGATCAGATAAAGCAATATTACACTCGCTTCCAGCCTGAAAAAATATAAAAACCCAAATCTGTCATATATGGGATCGCCAAAACACCAGCACTTTATTCCAAAATCATTCCTGAGGCAGTTTGCGCTTAAGAACGAAAGAGATAAATATCTTATTGATACTTTAATGCGAGGAAATGCAGAAATTACCACTCTGACTACAACGCAAGTATGTGTTCAAAAAAATATTTACACCTTTCCTGAGGGGGCCGACGGTGATCGCTTCGCTTTGGAAAAACGTTATGCAGTTGAAGTCGATGCTGTCTATCCAGAGGTATACGCGCTACTTTCTGATCAAACTGTTCATGAACTTACCCTTGAACAAAAATCAAAAATCCTTAATACAGTATTAAGCCTGTACTTTAGGACACCTTTCTTCCTTAATGGGCAAAACGAAAAACTGGATATCAGATTTGATAAATTCTCTAGCCTACTGAATTATAATGAAAAACTGATTTACAAACATGATAACGGAATAAGATATACGTTAACTAAAGAAAATATCGAGGACGTGAGAGCGATGCTAAAAATTGAGAACAAGATCAGATTTTTAGAAGATCATTGGGAGCAATGGAAAGCTTTTGTAGAACACAAAATGATCTGCGCAATAGAAGTAATCGAAGTACCCGACCAGGTTCCTTTAATATCCTCGGACAATCCAGTCTTAATACTCGGGAGTGATAGCAAGCCTAATTATCACAATATCTTCCATCCCGATAATATTATCGAAGTTGCTATTGATCGGAAAAAATATTTAATAATTTATCCCAACGCTGTATCTGACCAAGAATCGCTAGAGTTAAAAAGAGGAAAGCGAGATAAGTATTTCGCGGCAGGAGTAAATCTACGCACAGAACAGACATCGGATGGACGAATTTTGGGCTACCCCGGTGATGTACATAAACACTTTGAATCGCAACGTACACTGGGAGAACCTTCCGAAGAAAACCTTGCCTATCATGAAAATTTTAAAAATCAAACACTTTTGTTAGCGGACTTAGTAAAAACAGTAACCGAGCAAGGTGATACCTTTTTTGCTAAGCCTGTGATTGACAAAGTTCAACTACTATCCAAATCTGGTGAAATGACTGGAAGCGAGCCTTTCGAAAAGATTCTCCAAATGTACAGAGATGCAGGGATCGATATTTAATGTATCTGCTAAGAGACTGATTAGTGTTCGATACAGCATGCAAAAATTTTTCCCATAGATTCTGATCAGGTCTTTACTTTTAGGATGCCTTCTAGTACCACATTTAAACAAAAAGAAGCCCCCCCCTCGATAATCGTCAAGGGAGGCAATGTTGGCTAAATGCTCTGTCGCCTAATTCTAACCGGCTTGGGGCGTTTATATATTGTAAAGATCGTTAGATTATTTGAGATATTAGTTGTTCATTTTCGTGAAAATGTTGTTCAAATCTGGACTGCTGTTCTTTTTTTAAGCTTTACTTAGCTTTATCATTTCTCCTACATACTTTCGCTTTGTTCGTCCTATGAAAGGTTTATTTAGATTTCAACCATTCTTCTAAAGAAACTATCTTTTCGTCACCATTTAATTTAGGAAAAACCACATATGCTCCAGCAGACTTATATGAGTTATTAATAAATCCACTTGAATCTAAATTCACTATATATGGATAAATTTGTAAGTATTCGTTTCCGCTAAAATCAGTATAATCCTTTTTAATTGGTAAAATTGCAATATTATTAATATACTTTGCTGCATCACCCAAACCTAATTCCCAATTACACCATTTAGAACTTATTGCAGCTTCGGTTGCTAAAAGAATGAATTTATCATTTTCTTTAATTTTTTCTTTGATACGAACTGCCGTTATCCCAGATGTGGTTTTAGGCATTCCATCATCTAACCAGTCCACATAAATATCCGCCCCATGCTTTTTAAGAAATGAAATAGCACCTTCTAATTGTTCTAATTCATCATGTTTATGAGAAACAAAAATTTTTGTTTTTAAATGTTTTGACTCTGCCTTAAATTCTCTTAACGACTCATTTAAAGTCTTATATGATAATTGAACAGACTTTCTGTATGATCTTAATTTTGATTCTGTAATGAAGCTCATATTATTTTATAGCTTTAGTTATATTATAATTTTCTTTACTATCCCTTAACTCAATAGCTTTATTTAAATAATAATTTGGATTGGATTTAAATTCTTCCCACTTTATTGCTTTTATATATGAAAATTCTCCTCTATGAATAATTGAACCATTTGAACAAACATATGTTTCGGATTCCTTTTTATTAAACATATTGTCTCGTAGAATTTGAAAAAGGAAAGTTGTGTTATAATTAGTGCAATTACAAACTGAGTCCTTGTTTAGAAAATAACTATAACTTCCGGATTCATCGGGTAAAACAAGTGCTAAAATTCCATTTGACAAACTTGTGCGACCATTTCTTGTATATTCTTTTAAAGAATAAGAAATTTCCCAAGGCATCCATTGCTCTTTTTCAGCATTATATGATTTCATGCCTTTTGAAACCAAAACAATTGTTATAGAGCTATCATAAATTTTGTCACGTAATGCGGATGCAATATACTCATCAGAAAAATCAGCCAAACTTTGACCATCATCTTCCCCCTTATATATGTGATCTTCATTATCTAATATCTTTGCCAATTCATTCACATAATGGCGAGCTTTAGTTTGAACTTTTTGTCTTCCAAACCAATTTGAATCTTCATACACATTCAAGTCTTGAACTTGAGTATCTCCATATTTATATGATACAAATACTTTTCTCCCCATTACTACAAATATTGATTTCTTACTTTAATTGCCCTTTCCACTAAATCGGAAATATTATTTTTTATATCATCATAAGCGTACTCA
>Ga0213829_1000487_pt1 | contig 37191 bp, 30 predicted proteins | sample MC6MC0896MG_FD_180665 | JGI IMG/M metagenome (GOLD analysis project Ga0213829, IMG submission 180665) | Enriched soil aggregate microbial communities from Iowa State University, Ames, United States - MC6-MC0896-MG | ecosystem: Environmental > Terrestrial > Soil > Unclassified | place: USA: Iowa...
CGTTTCCTTCGTGCCCTGCTCAAGCAACCCGTTGACGTCACCCCTGTGTGGATGATGCGTCAGGCCGGTCGCTACCTGCCGGAATACCGCGCCAGCCGTGCCAAGGCCGGTGACTTCATGAGCCTGTGCATGAACCCGGAGTTCGCTTGCGAAGTCACGATGCAGCCGCTCGACCGCTATCCGCAACTGGACGCGGCGATCCTGTTCTCCGACATCCTCACCATCCCGGACGCCATGGGCCAGGGCCTGTACTTCGAAACCGGAGAAGGTCCACGCTTCAAGAAAGTCGTCAGCACGATGGCCGACGTCGAAGCCCTGCCGATCCCTGATCCGCACAAAGACCTCGGCTACGTCATGGACGCGGTCAGCACCATTCGCCGCGAACTGAATGGCCGCGTGCCACTGATCGGCTTCTCGGGCAGCCCATGGACCCTGGCCACCTACATGGTCGAGGGCGGCTCGTCGAAAGACTTCCGCAAGACCAAGGCCATGCTCTACGACAATCCGCAAGCCATGCACCTGCTGCTGGACAAGCTTGCGCAGACGGTCACCAGCTACCTCAACGGCCAGATCATGGCCGGTGCGCAAGCGATACAGATCTTCGACACCTGGGGCGGTAACCTGTCGGCGGCTGCTTACCAGGAATTCTCCCTGGCCTACATGCGCAAAATCATCAGCGGCCTGATCCATGAGCACGAAGGCCGCAAGGTGCCGGTCATCCTGTTCACCAAGAACGGCGGCCTGTGGCTGGAAAGCATCGCCGACTCTGGTGCCGATGCGCTAGGTCTGGACTGGACCTGCGACATTGGCGAAGCCCGTCAGCGTGTCGGTAGCAAAGTCGCGCTGCAAGGCAACATGGACCCGACCGTGCTCTACGCGAAACCAGAAGCCATTCGCACCGAAGTCGGCCGCATCCTCGCCAGCTACGGCAAGGGCAGTGGCCACGTGTTCAACCTTGGCCACGGCATCACTCCGGAAGTCGATCCGGAACACGCCGGTGCGTTCTTGCGCGCGGTGCATGAGTTGTCGGCGCAGTATCACGAGTGATTGTGACGGGTTAACAAACACCCTGCTTTTCTGTGGGAGCGAGCCTGCTCGCGATGAGGCCATAACATTCAACATCCAAGTTGGCTGTTATGCCGCAATCGCGAGCAGGCTCGCTCCCACAGTTGTTTATGGATGACTGGATATTTGTGTTTAAGCCTTTACACCGCCGAGCGGTGGCAATTTCGCCAGCTTCAAAGCGATCAACAATGCCACCACCAGCAACGCACCGATAAACAGCCCAATCCCGTTCCACCCGCCCAAGTGCCAGAACACCCCGCCCGCCGTACCGGCAATACTCGACCCCGCGTAGTAGCTGAACAGGTACAGCGACGACGCCTGCCCCTTGGCCTTGAGCGCGCGGCGGCCGATCCAGCTGCTGGCCACCGAATGGGCGCCGAAGAAGCCGAAGGTGAAAATCAGCATGCCGACGATCACCACCGGCAACGGCGTGAACAGGGTCAGGGCCAGGCCGGCGATCATCAGCACGATGGTGGCCCAGAGCATTTTGCGCCGGCCAAGTCTATCGGCCAGGGCGCCGACCTTCGCCGAGCTGTAAATGCCCGACAGGTACACCACCGAGAGCAGCCCGACGAACGCCTGATCCATGTGATACGGCTCGGCCAGCAGGCGGTAACCGATGTAGTTGAACAGGGTGACGAACGCGCCCATCAGCACAAAGGCTTCGAGGAACAACAATGGCAGGCCGGCATCGCGAAAGTGCATGGTGAAGCCGTCCAGCAGACTGCGCGGGTGCAATGAGCGAGGGCGGAAGTTGCGCGACTCGGGGAGAATCTTCCAGAACACCGCTGCCGCGATCAGCGCCAGGCCGCCGATCACCATCATCGCCGCGTGCCAGCTGATGAAGTCGATCAACACCCCGGTAATCAAGCGTCCGCTCATCCCGCCAATCGCGTTGCCGGCGATGTACAGGCCCATGGCCAGGCCAATGTGCTGCGGGTGGATCTCTTCGCTCAGGTAGGTCATGGCCACCGCGGCCAGCCCGCTCAATGACAGCCCGATCAGCGCGCGCATGAGCAACACGCCGTGCCAGCTCGGCATCATGGAGCTGGCGATGGTGCACAGCGCCGCCGCGAACAACGCCGCAACCATGACCGGTTTACGCCCTACACGGTCAGAGAGGGGGCCGGTGATCAGCAAGCCGATGGCGAGCATGCCAGTGGCCACCGACAGAATCAGGCTGCTCTGGGCCGCGTTGATGGCGTACTCGTGGGACAGCAGCGGCATCATCGGTTGCACGCAGTAAAGCAGGGCGAAGGTCGCGAAGCCGCCAGAGAACAGTGCCAGCACCGTGCGCATGAACAGCGGCGTGCCTTTTTCGATGTAAATGTCCTTCACCTGCGTGACGACGTCGACCTGCACGGCGGGCGGAATTTCATGGGCGAGTGGAGCAACAGCAGTTTTCACTTCGGACCTCGGAAAGCGTAGCCGGTCAGGCAATGGAAAAAGCATATAGCTGCCTAATGATTCAATCCAATATATTGTTCGACCTGTTTAAGAGGTTTTACGACCTAATGGAGGTTTCATGGAACTGCGTCATCTGCGCTACTTCATCGCCGTCGCCGAAGAACTGCATTTCGGCCGCGCTGCACAGGTGCTGGGCATCTCCCAACCGCCGTTGAGTCAGCAGATCCAGGCGCTGGAACAGGAAGTGGGCGCACGGCTTTTCGAGCGTACCAATCGTCGGGTCGAGTTGAGTGAGGCCGGTCGCTTGTTTCTGGAAGAGGCGCGGTTGGTGTTGGCGCAGGTCGATAAAGCGGCGGATGTGGCGCGGCGGGCACAGCTGGGTGAGTTGGGGGAACTGAAGATTGGCTTCACCTCGTCCGCCCCGTTCAACTCGACAATTCCCCAGGCGATTTTTTCGTTTCGCCAGCGCTTCCCTGCCGTGCATTTGAACCTGCGGGAAATGAGCAGTACCCAAGTGGCCGACGCACTGCTGGACGATTCGATCGAAGTCGGCATCATGCGACCGCTCGGGCTGCCGGACTCACTCAGCGTGGTGGAACTGATGCGCGAACCTCTGGTGGCGGTTCTCAGTTCCAAGCATCCGTTGGTCGCCGGTAGCGAAGAAGGATTATTCCTCTCGGCCCTGGCACACGAACCCTTCGTATTTTTCCCCCGCAGCTACGGCAGCGGCCTGTACGCACAATTGCTCAGCCTGGCCCGGGATGCCGGCTTCAACCCACACTTTGCGCAAGAGGCGGGGGAGGCGATGACCATCATCGGGTTGGTCGCGGCGGGGTTGGGGGTATCGGTGCTGCCGGCGTCTTATCAGCGGATGCGCATTGATGGTGTGGTGTATCGGCCGTTGCTGGATCCCGCGGCGGTGTCGGCGGTGTGGCTGGTGCAGCGCAAGGATCAGAAGTCGCCGATGGCGAAGGCGTTTGTTGAGTTGCTGACGCGTAAGGTCGAACCTCTCAAGCCGTGACGGCTTCGTCCGAACGCGGCCCGCGTCAATCGCGGGCAAGCCCGCTCCCACAAGTCCAGCGGTATGAATCCGATTTTCGCCCCACTGCCGAACCCTGTGGGAGCGGGCTTGCCCGCGAAGGCGCCAGCAAGAACACCAAAAAAGGGGCAGTTGTCGTGCGGAACGACCAGATTACGCCCACCGCCGAAAAATCAGCGACGTATTAACCCCGCCAAACGCAAAATTATTATTCATCACATACTGATTGCTCATCTGCCGAAACTCGCCGCGCAGGTAATCGAGCTTGCCGCAGTTCGGGTCGACCTCGTCTAGGTTGAAGGTGTGCACGTACAGATCGCGGTTGAGCATTTCGATGCTGAACCAGGACTCCAGCGCACCGCAGGCGCCCAAGGTGTGGCCGAGGAAGCTTTTTTGCGAGCTGATTGGCATGTGTTCGCCGAACAGGCTGCTGGTGGCCAGGGTTTCAGCGATGTCGCCCTGTTCGGTTGCCGTGCCATGACCATTCACGTAGCCGATGTCCGAAGGCTGCAGCCCGGCGTCTTCCAGGGCCAGTTCCATGGCCCGGCGCATGGTGGACTGCTCTGGGCGGGTGGCGTGCTGGCCATCGGCGTTGCTGCCGAAACCGACGAGTTCGGCATGGATGTGCGCGCCGCGGGCCAGGGCGTGTTCCAGTTCTTCGAGGACCAGCATGCCAGCGCCTTCACCGATCACCAGGCCATCGCGTCCGGTGTCATACGGGCGCGGGCTGGTCTGCGGGGCATCGTTTTTCAGGCTGGTGGCGTAGAGCGCATCGAACACCATGGCTTCGGTGGGGCACAGCTCTTCGGCGCCGCCGGCGAGCATCAGCGGCAGGCGCCCGAATTTGACCGACTCGTACGCATAGCCGATGCCCTGGCTGCCGCTGGTGCAGGCGCTGGAGGTGGGGATCAGGCGTCCGGTGAGGCCGAAGAAGATGCTGATGTTCGCCGCCGTGGTGTGCGGCATCATGCGCACGTAGGAGTTGGCGTTCAGGCCTTCGGCCACCGAGTTGAGCAGCATGTTGCCGAAGGCCTTGATCTCGTCGGTGCTGCCGGTGGACGAGCCACAGGCCACACCCATGCGTCCGTCCTTGATCAATTCATTGCCCAGCAATCCGGCGTCGGCCAACGCTTGCTCGGCAGCACCCACGGCCAGCCGCGAGACTCGGCCCATGCTGCGCAGTTGTTTGCGGGTCCAGTGGCCCGGCACTTTGAAGTCATCGACAGGCCCGGCCAGGCGCGTGTTGAGTTCGGTGAAGCGGTCCCACTCGTCCATCCGGCGGATGCCGCTGCGGTTGGCCGCGAAGTTGCCGGCGATGGTCGCCCAATCGCTGCCCAGTGACGTGATGCCGGCCATGCCGGTGACGACGACGCGCTTCATCAGCACAGGCCTCCATTGACGGCGAGTACTTGCCGGGTGATGTACGAAGCTTCCGCCGACATCAGGAAATTCACCGCGCCGGCCACTTCTTCAGGCGTGCCCATGCGTTGTGCGGGGATCATTTTCATCAGTTCTTCCACGGGCACGTTTTCGTCGAGCATTGCGGTGTCGATCAGGCCGGGTGCGACACAGTTGACGGTGATTTTGCGCTTGCCGAGTTCGATCGCCAAGGCCTTCGCCGCGCCGATCAGACCGGCCTTGGAGGCACTGTAGTTGACCTGGCCCCGGTTACCGATCAATCCGGACACCGAGGTAATGCAGACAATGCGCCCGGCGGCGCGACGACGAATCATCGGCATCATCACCGGGTGCAGCACGTTGTAGAAACCGTCGAGGTTGGTGCGCATCACCACATCCCAATCATCCTCGCTCAGGGCCGGAAAAGCGCCGTCGCGGGTCAGGCCGGCGTTCAGCACCACGCCGTAATAGGCGCCGTGGGTTTCCACGTCGGCCTCGAGAACGGCTTTGCAACCGGCGCGATCGGACACGTCGAATTGCAGGATACGCGCCGTGCGTCCCAGGGCCTCGACCTCGGCTTTCACCGCTATGGCCTCGGTCAGGCCGCTGCGGCAATGCAGCACGATGTCATGCCCGGCCTGAGCCAGGCGCAACGCGATGGCACGGCCGATGCCACGGCTGGAACCGGTGACCAGTACGGATTCAGTCATGACTGGACTCCTTGGGGTTCATGAAGATAGTGGGCAGCCTGAGGCGGACGGAACACGTTCAGGCGAGCGGTGGCGTGAATGCCGGGCGCGTTGATGTGGCATTCGAACACGCCCATACCGTTATCGTCCTCCAGGGAGCGCAGCCCATGGATGGTCAGTTCGGTGCCGGCGGGAAAATGTTCGACGTTGCACTCGAATTTACGCGTGCCGAGCAGGAACCCCAGCGCTACCGCATCGCCGCGCTGGCGCGCATGGCAGCCGGCATAGGCGGCAACGCTTTGGGCCATCAATTCGATACCGACCCAGGCCGGCAGGCTGCCGTCTGCACAGCTGAACAGGCCATCGGGCCTGACGGTGAGGCGAGTGTGAATCTGCTCGTCATCGAACGACAGGATCTGTTCGATCAGGATCATGTCGCCAGCATGCGGCAGCAGTTCGGCGAGCGGCCAGTCAATCATGGGGCGTCTCCGATAATCAGGCTGACGTTATTGCCACCGAAGGCAAAGGAGTTGCTCATCAGGTAGCGAGGTGCAATGGACGTCAGGCGATCGGCCGGGGTCACCCACTTCAGCGTCGGCAGTTCGGGGTCAGGCTGGCCATCCCAGATATGCGGCGGCAAGGCGTGCTTCTGGTTCTCCGAGCACAAGCTCAGCCAGCAGAACGCCGCTTCCAGGGCACCGGCCGCGCCCAGGGTGTGACCGGTCATCGGTTTGGTCGAGGAGCAGGGCACGCCATGGGGGAACAGCGCCGTCACCGCCAGGCTTTCCATGGCGTCGTTGTGTTGAGTGGCGGTACCGTGCAGGTTCAGGTAATCGATCTGTCCGGGTTGCAGGCCCGCGCGGCTCAAGGCCTTGCCCATGGCTTGCAGGGCACCGCGACCCGTCGGTTCCGGCGCGGAGATGTGGTGTGCATCGGAGCTGGCACCGCTGCCCAGCAGGGCAATCGGCTGGCTGTTCCCGGCATTTTTAGTCATCAGAAACAGCACCGCGGCTTCGCCGATGTTGATGCCGTTACGGTTGACCGAGAACGGATTGCAACGCTGTTCAGAGACCGCTTCCAGTGCCGAGAACCCGTTGAGGGTCAGCTTGCACAGGCTGTCGACACCGCCGCACAACACGGCGTCACACAAGCCCAGGTCCAATAGGCGCTGGGCACTCATCAGCGCCCGGGCGCTGGAGGTGCAGGCCGTGGAAATCACATAGGCCGGGCCGCTCAGTTGCAGCCAGTCGGCGAGGAAGTTCGCGGGCGCGCCGAGTTCCTGCTGCTGATAGTCGTAGTCGGCAGGGAATTGATGCTCACGAATGTAATGCGCCAGGCCTTGACTGGCTTCATCGATGCCCGACGTGCTGGTGCCCAGAACGATACCGATACGGTCGCGGCCACAGGTCTGGATCGCTCGCTCGATGTCTTCGCGAATTTGCAGCGCGGCATCCAGCAACAACTGATTATTGCGCGTGCTTTGCCTGGTCAGCCCGGCAGGAATCGGCGGCAGTTCGCCGCGCACCGCCGCTACCGGCAACGACCGATCCGTCACCCAGCCTGTTGTGTCGCGCATACCGGAGCAGTCGCCGGCAAACAGGTTGCGGGCGACTTCGCGCTTGTCGCGGCCCAGGGCACAGACCACCCCGAGGGCGTTCAAATAATCTGTCATGGCGCATCCCCGTTCAGGGGCGTGACTTGATAAATCGGGCCTTTGGGCAGGTTCAATTCAAAGCTCATCGGATGTGAATAACGGACGTCCCAGCGCGAGGGCAGGGATCGTTGGGAACCATGTTGCCAGGCAGCAGGGTAGTTGCCCGAGAGTTCTTCTTTGGGTGTCAGCGCAAACAGCAGCGCGGCGAACAATTCCCGTGCCTGCGGATTGGGTGGCAGCAGACCATCAGACTGCCACTCGCCGTCGACCAGTTTCTGCCGCGCTTGCGGAATGCCCAGCAAGTCCATCATCGACCAGCGAATGCCAGGGTCTTCACGCTGGATCACCAGCACCCAATCCTGACGTTGGCCGGCCTCGAGTCGCTGGATGTGCAATTGCAACGGCAGCGCCAGGTTCGGGGTTTGCTCGGGCAGTGGCGCCCGGCTGGCGCAGGCGCTCAGCAGCAGGACTGCGCCGAGTAGCAGCAATCGCATCACCACTGCACACCCCGTAGGAGTAAACATCACACAGCACCTTCCAAAACTCACGTGACATCCCTTGCACAGAGTTCCGACAGCATTCGCAGCCGACGCCTGGGTTCGGCGACAAACGGATTGCGCTCATCCCAGGCATACCCGGCCAGGATCGAGCTGATCATGCGGCGGATGTCCGGTGAGCCGCCCTCATGATAAATCACATCCTGGAAAGTGCCGGCGTACCAGCCTTCGACATAGCAACGAAAGGTGTCGACGCCACGCTTGAGCGGTGCGGCGAACTCGGTTTGCCAGTCGACGCTTTCGCCCTGCAACTGACGGTGCAGCACCGCTGCGGCCATGCTGGCCGAGCGCATGGCGATGGTCACGCCGGAGGAGAACACCGGGTCGAGGAACTCGGCAGCGTTGCCCAGCAAGGCAAAGCCCGGCCCGTGGAGGGTTTTGACGTTGGCCGAATAACCGCCAATGGTCCGCGCCGGGGTATCCCACACGGCGTTGTTCAGCACGCCGGACAGGCTTGGGGTTTCTGCGATGAACCCGCGCAGGCAGTCGTCGAGATTTTCGGTACGGCCCGCGAAATGTTCCGCTGCCGCCACCACGCCTACCGAGCAACGGCCATTGCTGAACGGAATGGTCCAGAACCAGATGTCGCGATGGATCGGATGGGTGGTGATGAGGATTTTTTCCCGCTCGAAAGCCGGGTGGTCGATATGGTCTTCGACGTGGGTGAACACCGCTTGGCGCACCGGGAAGTTCGACGGCGCCTCAAGGTCGAGCAGGCGCGGCAGCACGCGACCATAGCCGCTGGCATCAAGCACGAAATCGGCTTCGACGCGGTACTGGCTGCCGTCTTCGCGCTGCACATCGAGTTGCGGTCTGGGCAAGGTGAAATCGGCACTGACGATCGCTTCGCCGTAGCGCACGTCCACACCCTGAAGTGCCGCCTGATCGGCCAGCAGCTTGTCGAAGTCGGCGCGCTGGACCTGAAAGGTGGTTGGCTTGCCGTCGCCGAAGGTGTCACCGAAATCGAAGGCGCTGTAGTGCTCGCCCCAGGCGAATGCGGCACCGTTTTTCAGCTGGAACCCGGCGGCGTTCACCGCCTCGAGCATGCCGGCTTCCTCGACGAAATCCAGGCAGTGGGACAGCAGGCTTTCACCGATGGAAAACCGTGGGAAATGCTGGCGTTCGATCATCAGCACGTCGTGGCCTTTGCGCTTGAGTAGCGCGGCGGCGATGGCGCCCGAGGGCCCCGCGCCGATCACCACAACCTGGCGACGTTCCATTTCAACTGTTGGCACTGGAGCTCCTTGCCGGGACGGCGATGTTCAAACGGGTTCGGTGCATGCCGGCGAGCGCCGGCAGCAGTGTGGCGATCAGGCCCATCACCATCAGCGCAAAATACAGGACCGGGCTGATGAGCTGTTGTTGCAGCAGCAGGTTGAGAAAGACGATCTCGCTCAAGCCTCGAATATTGAGCAGGATACTTTCTCGCCAGCGGCTGGCGCCTTCAAACGAGGCGCCGGCCCAGCCGAGGCCCAGCCAGTTGCCCAGCAGTTTGCTGAGAATCGGCAACAGCAGCAGCGCCGTCAGTTGCACCCAGCCGAGGCTGGTCAGGGCCGCGTGGACGTTGATCTGCACGATGCCGAATGTGAGGATCAGCGGGATCGCGACATACGTCTGCACGTGACTCAGCCAGATCACCGGCAACGGCAGCACCAGCGGCACCTTGAGCGCGGCCATGCACAGCAGATAGCCAATGCCGACAATCAGTGCATTGAGCTTGAAATGTTCCGCCACCACCAGTAACGCGAAGAAGCAGACGCTGTGCAACAGCGGTTGGCGCAGGCGCAGCAGGCGCAACAGTAGTGGCAGGCAAGCCGCGGCCAGCGGCAGCAACAGGCTGCTCAGGTGCAGGCTGCCCTGGGCGATGGCGAACAGGGTCCAGCAGGTGAGGTCGATGAGGATGGCGGTCTGTACCAGGCGCCGGGTGGCGGCAGGCGGGTATTGGATGTGCCGCAGGTACAGGTACAACACCGGAATGGCGGTGATGGCGAACAGCAGGCCGACCGCCAGGGAACTGATCCAGGGTTGCGGCGGCAAAAGCCAGACCGCTGTCGCGAGCCCGCAGGTAAACGGAATGCAGAAGCTTGGCAGGGCGATTTTCAGGCTCTGGCGGTCGAGTCGCAGGTCGATCACGTCGCTGAGAATATGCCCCAGGAGCAAGGCAAAGCTCAGGCTGTAGAGATTTTTCAGCCATCCTGGCGCCACCAGCGCGGCACCGTCCAGCAGCCATTGGGGTTCGATCCAGCAATACATCAGCAACGGCAGGCCGAAGGTGGCCAGCAGCAGTTGGCTGACGATCGGGATCACGCCGAAGTGACGACCGACACGGGTGGCCACGGCGAACAGGACCAGGGCCATGAGCCAGAACAGCACGACCATCATGCTGCCGGCTCCGCAACCGCGGCTGCATGGATCTGGCGTCCAGCCCAGGGTGCGAGGAGGAAGCTGAAGGCCAGGCCGAGGCTCACCGACAGCCCGAAGTTACTCACCGCCGGCGTACTGGACACCGCCAGCAGCCCGAACGACAGCCAGGTGGTCACCGCCGCCAGCAGGGTGCCCAGCAGGCTCACGGCGACACCGCCGACCTGTTCGCGCATCAGGATCGCGTAGTCGACGCTGATGGCCGTGACCAGCAGCAGGCCGAACAGGCTGAACAGCGTCAACGGCTGCCCGAGCCAACCCAGGCTGGCCAGGCTGCACAGCGCCGCCAGCAGTGGCAGGGCGACGATGCGCAACGCGCCACCCAGGCCGAACGGCAGGATCAATACCAGCACGATCAACACACAGGAGGCGAGTTTCAGTTCAGCGGCACTGACCTGGGTTTTGGCGAAAACCTCGTTCAATTCGCCGAGGCGATCCACCAGTTCCACGCCGGGCAAATCCATGGCCTGGACCCGCAACAAGGACGGGTTGTTCAGGCCTTGCAGGCTGACCAGCGCCGCTACGCCGTCATCGATGGGGCCCAGCCACAGGGTGCGATAAGGTTCGGACAAGGGGCCGACCAGCGCCGCGTCGATGTCTTCGATCGGCAGCGCCTGCAACCTGGCCAGTTCCGCTTGCAGCGCTGCAGCCGGCACGCCGAGGTCGAGCAAGGGTTGCCAGAATTGCGGCAGCTTGTTTAACGCCTCACGCACCCGCAGCTGTTCGCTCGGCGGGCTGACCAGTTGATTGAGTGACAGATAACCCTGGAGTTTGTCCAGGTTGACCAATTGATCCAGCCGTTCGCCCAGTGCCGTCTGGCGTTCGAGCAGTTGCTGTTGATTGGCCGCGCGCACCAGGAAGAACTGGCTGGTGGGTTGATATCCGGTGATGCGCGCAATGGTCTGGGCTTCGTCGGTCAATTGCTGCGGTGCGCCGACCCACTGGCGAATATCGTTGCGGGCCTCGAGCTGCAACAGTCCGCCCACACAAAAGGCAATCAGCAGCGCCAGCAACACCGGGGTGCGCGCCAGGTTCAGCAGCGCTTCACGGCGATCCAGCAAAAACTCGGCGACTCGCAGCGGCCACTGCGCCGGACGCAGCTCGACACCTTTGAGTAGCGCCGGTAACAGGCACACCGCGCACAGGTAGGCACCCACCAGACCGGCGGCGGAGAACACGGCAATCTGGGTCAGTGCCGGGAACGGCGTCCAGGCCAGGGCCAGGTAGCCGATACAGCTGGTGATCAGGCTCAGCGTCAGCCCCGGCAGGGTCAGGCGCAACGCCGGCCAGCTGTGCCAGGGTTTCAGGCTCCAGCTCTTGGACAGGTAATGCAGCGGGTAATCGACCGCGACGCCGATCAGGCTGGAGCCGAGCACCAGGGTCATCACATGCATGTGCCCGAACATCGCCACGCAGGCCACCGCACCGAACAGCATGCCCACCAGGACCGGTACAAACGCCAGCAACACCCGCCAGCGGCGGAAGGCTAGCAACAGCAGCAACAGAATGCCCGCCGTGGCGCCGCCGCCGACCCAGGTCATTTCCCGGGTGGCTTGCCGTTGACCGCTGGCGGCGTAGAGCAAGCCACTGGCGGCCAGCAATTGCACGTCGGCCTGTGCGGCCTGTTCCCGGCCCTGCTGGAGCAGATCGGCCACTTGCAGCGGCAGGTTCATGTCGAAGGCGTTGCCGGTGGTCCGCGCCCGCAGCAGCACCCAGCTCTTGCCGTCGGCATCGGCTACCAGCGCACCGCTGCCGATGTCCAGTTGCACGGAGCCGTGTTGCGGCTGGCTGTTCTGGATGCGCCCGGTCAGGCCCAGCCAGTCATCCTCACTGGGTACCAGGCTGAAGCCAGTGAAGGGGTCAAACAGTGCCTGGACCCGTTGCTGGATAAACGCATCGGGGTGCTCGATCAATTGTTGCCGATCCGTCGCCGAGAGCATCGCCAGGCGACCTTGCAGCAATTGCGTGCGCAACGCCGGCAAATCCGCCTGCAGGTTCCACTGGACCTTTTCAAACAAACCGCTGGCCTGCCACTGCTCGCCCAGCGTCTGCGCCATGGCGATGGCTTGCGGGCGATCCTTGTGGCCGACCAGCACCAGCATTTCGCGGTTCAGCGGCTCTTGCATGCGTTGTTCGGCGCGCAGTTCCAGCGCATCCGGTGCCGTGCCGGGCACCAGCTCCATCAGGTTGGCCGACAGCGGCGCGCCGTCACGCCATTGCCAGCCGGCGAGCGCGAGCACCGCCAGCAGCAGGATCAGGAACAGCCACGGCAGCCTCCGTTCACTCGGCAAAGTCAAGTTGCTCCGCTTCGCTCAACGGTTGGGTGCTCGTGCTGTCCTGCATGCGCAACAGCGTGCTGTCACCCTGTGTTTCAAGCAGCTGGATGCTGTTCACCAGTTCACCGCCGGTGATATTGATCTGGTTGAACACCTGCTTGAGCAGCATCGAGCGCGGCACCAGGGTCAGTTTCCAGTTTTGCGCATCGCCGCTCAGGGACAGCTCGAAGTCCCGTTGCAGTCCGCTGCTGTCACCTTGCAATACGGCGAGGAACAAGCGGTTCTGCTCGGCGCCGGCACTCTTGCCCGGGAGCATTTGCCAGCCGCTGGCGTCACGCCGGGCAATGCCCTTGGCGTTGATGCGGTAATCCTGTTGCAACGGAGTTTTCAGCAGCCACAGCAGGCCCTTGCTTTTCGCCAGGACAAAGGTGCCCTTGCTGGTCAGCGGCTGGGGCAGGGCGCGCAGGTGTTTTTCCTGGATGAAGTTGCCGTGGATCACCTCGGGTCTGGCGAGCTGATCGCTGAGCTGTTGCAGATCAAACGCGTTGGCCAACCCAGGAATACCCACTAACACGCAAAACACTGTAGGAGCGAGCTTGCTCGCGAAAAACCTGAGAGCACCGCGGAGTGTCAGGTGTCGAGCGTCATCGTTAACGACCATCGCGACGGTGCGGCGATCCGACAAGCTTGCTCCCACAGGGGAGTGGGGGTGGCAATAAATCATGACAAGGCCTTCTCTACGGCGTCGGTGAAGACCTTGGGCGAGGCCAATTGCATCTCGCGGCTGCTCATGTCGACCGCCACCTGTACCGACATCGCACGGGTCAGGCGTTCGCCGGAGTGCAGATCGCTGATGAGGTAGCTGATCTTCAGACGGTTCTCCCATTCCACCAGGTTGGCCCGCACATTCAGCTTCTGGCCAAACACGGCACCACGCACATAGCGCAACTGCAAGTCGATCACCGGCCAGGCATACCCCGAGGCAACCATGGCGTCGTAGTTGTGGCCGATCTTGTCCAGCAGCGCACAGCGGGCGACTTCCAGGTATTTGACGTAATGGCCGTGCCAGACGACGTTCATGGTGTCGACGTCAAAGAACGGCACGAGGATTTCCGTATCGGCATGAAGCACGCCCTTGCTACGCATGCAGCCTCCAGTGTCGTTCGGCGATACGTTTCAGGCACAGGCGCAATTCACCCTCCAGGGCTCGATCCTCGATGACTGGCGCAAAGTCTTTGGCCAGCTCCTCATGCATGGCGGCCAAGGCGGGAGGCAAGGGACGCGCCTCTTCAGCCATGCCGCGCAGCCAGACGCCCTGGTTGGCCGCCAGCAGCGTGGCGGCGGCCACCTGTTCGGTCAGCTCCAGCACGCGGATCGCGTCCCGGGCGGCAATGGTGCCCATGCTGACCTTGTCCTGGTTGTGGCATTCGGTGGAGCGCGAGAACACGCTGGCCGGCATGGTGTTTTTCAGCGCTTCGGCCGTCCAGGCGCTGGTGCCGATCTGCACCGCCTTGAAGCCGTGGTTGAGCATCGCCCGGTCGGCTGTGGCGCCGGACAGGTTGCTCGGCAAGCCGTGGTTATATCGCTCGTCCACCAGCAGGGCGAGTTGACGGTCGAGCAAGTCGGCGACGTTGGCCACCAGGTTTTTCAGGCTGTCCATGGCGAACGCGATGTGGCCGCCATAGAAGTGCCCGCCGTGCAGCACACGTTCGGCTTCGGCGTCGATGATCGGGTTGTCGTTGGCGCTATTGAGCTCGATCTCGATAAACGAGCGCAGCCAGTTCAGGCTGTCCGCCAAGACGCCGAGGACGTGGGGCGCGCAACGCAGGGAATAACGGTCCTGCAGGCGATGCAACGGTGCGGTCGGCGCGTCGATCGCCAGATCCTTGCGCAGCCAGGCGGCGACTTGCATCTGCCCCGGGTGCGGTTTGGCGGCAAACAGGCGCTCGTCGAAATGCTCCGGGTTGCCTTGCAAGGCGACTACGTTCAGCGCGGTGATGCGGGTGGCCAGTTGCAGCAGGTAATCGGCGCGGGCAAACGCCAGGCAGGCAAGGCCGGTCATGACCGCGGTGCCGTTCATCAGCGCCAAGGCTTCTTTCGGGCGCAGCACCAGCGGTTGCCAGTCGAGTTCGCGGTGCACGTCGGCGGCTTGTCGGCGTTCACCGCGGAACATCACTTCGCGCTCGCCGGACAAGGTCGCGGCCACATAGGACAGCGGCGTCAGGTCACCGCTGGCACCCACCGAGCCTTCTTCCGGGATCAGCGGCAGGATGTCGTGTTCGAGGAAGGCGTGCAGGCGTTCCAGCAGTTCCACGCGCACCCCGGAAACCCCGTGGCACAGCGACTGCAAACGCGCCGCCAGTACCGCGCGAGTGGCCTGGGCATCGAGCAGTTTGCCCAGGCCGCAACCATGGAAGGTGTACAGGTGACGGGGCAACGCCTCGACGTGATGCAGCGGCACCGCGACCACGCAAGAGTCGCCGTAACCGGTGGTCACGCCGTAGATCACGCCTTCCTTGTCCAGCAGGGAGTCGAGGAATCGCGCGCCCTTGGCGATACGCTCGCGGTACGCGGGGTCGCCTTGCAACTGCGTCGGCACCTGACGGTTGGCCAGGGCCAGCACGTCTTCGATGCGCAGAGGGAGTTCGCCGAAGGTTACCGGCTCAAGCGTTGACGTCGTCATCGGTCTTCCAGAAAGGGTAAAAGTTGAACCATTGTTGGGGCGCTTGCAGGCAATAGTGACTCAGGCGTTCGGCGTAACGTGTCGCCCACTGATGAATGACCTGATCACGGTCGCTGCGCTTCCACACCACGGCCTGGGTAAACGGCTCGAGGGTCACCCGGTATTGGCCCGTCGGTTTCTTCAGGCACATCAGCAGATTGATCGGGCATTTGAGCAAGCCGGCCAGCAACCACGGGCCTTGGGGGAAGGCGGCTTGATGGCCGAGAAAATCCACGGTCACGCTCCGCCCGCCGTGCAACGGCACGCGGTCGCCGGCGATCGCCAGCCACTCGCCGCGCTCCAGGCGCTCATGCAGTTGCAGCATGATGATGGGGTCGAGCTCACTGACCTGGATCAGCCGCAGGTTGGTCGCGCCCGCTTCACCCAGCAGGCGATTGAATTGTTCGGCGTGCTTGGTGTGCACCAGGACGTTCATGGTGACCTTTTCGCCGATCTCCGCCAATGCGCGACAGACCTCGAGGTTGCCCAGATGCGCACCCACCAGCATTTGCCCGCGTGTGCCGCGCAATTGATTGCGCAGCAGCGCCGGGTCGATGATTTCGATCTGCTCGATGCTCAGTTTGCCATTCCACACATCGAGCTTGTCGAGCATGGAATCGGCGAACGCCATGAACTGGCCGAACACCCGCCAATGGGTCGGGCGCAGTTCAGTGCGCCCGCTCCAGTCAGCGAGCCGTTGCTGGTATTGCCAGGCACTGTGGCGGGCGCTGCGACCGAACAGAAAGAAGTACAGGACGATGCCGTACAACAACGGGCTCAACAGGCGTCGGCCGAGTACCCTGGCGCCGAACGCCGTGAGCTTCATCAGCCAGAAACTGCCGCGCTCCTGGCGGTCGGCCCAGTGTTGCCGGTCTGCGCTCATGTTCGCCACCGCCGCCAGAGGATCATCGGGGCCCGCACCAACATGCCGAAGAACAGACGGGTGTGCATGCTCGTGATCAGCACGTTGTCGCGGAACAGGCGGAAATGCGAGACGCCGTCCAGCGGGTAGTGAACCCTGGTTTGCAGCCACTGCATCGGCTGGTTGCGCCAGGCCAGGCGTACCAGGATGTCCGAGTCGAAGTCCATGCGCTTGCCGATCTTGGCGGTGTCGATCAGTGCCAGGGTCGGCGGCAGCGGGTAGAGGCGAAAGCCGCACATGGAATCGCGGATCTGCAAGGACAAGGTGTTGATCCAGACCATGACGTGCGTCAGGTAGCGGGCGTACAAGCGACCTTTGGGCACACTGGCGTCGTACTTCGGATATCCACAGATCACCGCCTCGGGATGCAGGCGTGATTGTTCGATGAAGGTCGCGACGTCCTGCAGGTCGTGCTGGCCGTCGGCGTCTACCTGCAAGGCATGGCTGAAACCCAGGCGCGACGCTTCGCGCAAGCCGGTCATGACGGCGGCACCCTTGCCCTGGTTAGAGGCCAGGCGGATCAGGAACACCTTGTCGCGCCGGGCCAGTCGATCCAATACCGCGGCGCAGGCCTTGTCGCTGGCGTCGTCTACCAGCAGGCACGGCAAGCCGCTGGCGAGCACGGCATCGACCACCGTGGTGATGGCGGTTTCGTGGTTGTAGACCGGAATGACGGCGCAGGGGTTATGCATCCGCTGAGGGCTCCAGCAAAATCCGCCCACTGGAGCAGGTAGCGGTCTCATTGCGATAGGCGAAATACAGCTTGCCCCGTGCCGGGTCAAAGCGCAGGTGCAGTTGGATTTCATCCCCCGGGCGCACCAATTGCTGGAATTTCAGTACTTCCATGCCGGCGAATTTTGCCGGCAGGTCCATCAATCGCTGGCCCAGCATGAGCGCCCATTCCACCTGCACCACGCCGGGCAATACCGGCGCCTGGGGGAAATGCCCACTGAAGTAGGCCAGGTCCGGTGGCACCGCCAGTTGCAGGCTCCACTCGCCATCCACTTCGAGTTGGCTCAGCACCTCTGGCGCCTTTGGACGCGGCGCCAGCAGCAGGGCTTCAACGTCGGCCTGAGGCAGTTTGCCCTGGGCGTTCAGCGGCAATTGACGCAGCAGGCGCCAGCGGCGTGGCAGGGCGAGGGCTTCGCAATGCTGGCTCAGATGCTGACGCAAGGCTTGCGTCAGGGTGCGCCGGCCTTGACTGCGCAAGGCATGCAAACCCTGTTCACTCAACACCAGCAGCACACCTAATGAGGCGCGATTTTCCTGAACCACGCCAAGGCGCGCTTCGGCAACCCACTCGTGGTCCATCAGCGCCTTTTCCAGCATCGGCAGCGAGATGCGTTTTTCTTCCAGTTTGACGATCCGGTCCAGGCGCCCGAGCAATTCGAAGCGCCCATCGGCGGCGATTCGCGCGGCATCCGCGGTGTGTTCGATATGACCGGCCGGCAAGTAAGGCGAGGCAATGAGCAGCGCACCATCGCTGTCCTGGCTCAACTCGATGCCGGCGAAGGGCTGCCAGCGATCCTGTCCCTGGCGCCAGGCAATGCCACCGGTTTCCGAGCTGCCGAAGATTTCCGTCGGCCACTGGCTCAGGCGATCGTGCAGGCTTTGAGCGGCTTCGGCCGGTAATGCGCCGCCGGAGGAAAACACCCGTCGAACCGCGCTCAAGGCCGGCCAGTCGAGATTGTCGCCCATGCGCTTGAGCAGCGCCGGGCTGGCGACCCAGGCGAATGCCGAGTGTTCTCGGCTGGCGCGTTGCAAATCTTCTGGAAACGCCAGTTGCTTGCGCACGAACGAACGCCCGGCGCACAACGGCCATAACACTCGGAACAGCAGGCCATAGATGTGCTGGGTCGCAACGCTGCCGATGATGCAGGCCTCACCCAGATCGGCGCCCCACAGACGCTCCAGTGCTTCGACTTCATTGGCCAACTGACGCAGGCTTTTGTCGATGCGCTTGGGCTCGCCGCTGGACCCGGACGTGCACAAGCTCAGCTGGCAGCGATCCAGATCCAGCGTGGCGGCGCCCATTGGCGAATGCCGATAATCGCTCAGGTGCGCGTCGTCGGCCTGATCGGTCAGCCACAGATCGACTTCCTTTGACCAACGCTGGCGAGTCTGGGCTTGCAAATCGGCAGGCAGCAGCACGCTGATCCCGGCGCGCCAGGCGCCGAGCAGGGCAATCGCCAGGTCGGCGGCGTCTTCGAGGTGCACGGCAATCCGCTGTACACCCTGGGCCTGCAGGCCCGCGGCCAGGCTCGATGCCTGCTCGCACAGTTGCGCGTGATTCAGCGCCGGCCCTGCCGTCACGGCACGTTCCGGCTGAGCCTTGAGCAACAGGTGCTCAAGTTTTGTCCAATTCATGGATGGCCTCGTACCCGTTGTCGTATGAGCCATTCAATGGCAAACAGCAGGCCCATCAATCCGTAGGAAATCAGACCGGTGTACAACATCCACCACCTCAGCGGCGCCCAGAGCGTCAGGGCGGCGGCTAGCAAACCGTTACAAAGGAAGAACACACACCAGACGATGGTCACCTGGCGGGTATAAACAATCGCCTTGGCCGGCAGCTGCGGTTCACGCAGTCGCGCCAGCCGTTCTACCATTGGCGGGCCGTATTTCAGGCTCAGTCCGAACAGCCCGAGCATGAACACGCTGATCAGTACCGGGTACCAGCGCAGCAACAGCGGGCTGTCCAGTAGCGCCAGCAACAGGCAAAAAGCGATCGCGCCGGTCGCCATCCACAGACTGCCGGGCTTGCGCGCACCGAACAGCGCCCGGGCCAGCCACAGGCTGCCCAGCAGCAGGCCGAACTGCCACGGGGCAAAATGCTCCATGCCGAAATACACCGCAAAGGGGTACAGCAGGCCCGCCAACAGCAGGCCAAGGCCGATCAATCGACTCATGCGGCCGGGTGAACCAGTCGATAGACCGCCTCGACCACGTCGCTGACGGTACGCACCGATTTGAATTCTTCGGCGGCGATCTTCTTGCCGGTCTGGCGTTTGATGTGATCGATCAGGTCGACTGCGTCGATGCTGTCGATTTCCAGGTCCTGATACAGGTTGGACTCGAGGCTCACACGCTCGGGGTCCAACTCGAAGAGTTCGACCATGGCATCGCGCAGGGTATTGAAAATGTCGTCACGAGTTTGCATGGTCCGGTCTCAAGCTGCCTGTTTTGCGGTGACGAACGCCGCAAGGCTCGCCACATTGCTGAAATGATTGCGAGTGTCCTTGGCGTCGGCGTCGATCTTGATGCCGTATTTTTTCTGGATGGCCAGGCCGAGTTCCAGGGCATCGACCGAATCCAGGCCCAGGCCTTCGCCAAAGAGCGTCTGGTCATCGCCGATGTCGTCGGCGCTGATATCTTCAAGGCCCAGGGCATCGATAATCAGTTCTTTGATCTCACGGTGTAATTCGCTCATCTTCGGCGAGCTCCTTGATAAAGTAATGATGCAGATAATCGTTGAGCTTGCGTGACGCCTGAGGGGCAGGACCCAGCGCAGCGAAGGCTTGTGGTTCTATATCGGCCCCGACACGGAAACTGAAGTGCACGCGACGTCTGGGGATCCGATACCAGGGTTCGGCCTTGGTCAGCGTGGTGGGGCTGACCTTGATGATCACCGGGGTGAGGATTTTCGCACCGCGCAACGCGATCGCCGCGGCACCCCGATGAAAGGCCGGCGCGTGGCCTGGCCGGGTGCGCGTGCCTTCGGGAAAGATGATCAGGGTCTGGCCACTTTTCAGCGCATCGGCCGCGGCATCGAGCATGTCCATACTGCCATCGTTGCTGATGTATTCAGTGCGGCGCAGCGGATCGCGGGTAAACGGGTTGTCCCAGAGGCTTTGCTTGACCACGCAATTGGCATGGCGCACCAGGCCGATCAGGAACACGACGTCGATCAGCGACGGGTGATTGGCGATGATCATCTGCCCCGGTCGACCCAGCTTTTCAGCACCCTGGATGTCGTAAGTCAGCACGCCGGTGCGGGCCATGAAGCGGACGAAAAACCAGAAACATCTACTGACAGTTCTCCGCGCCCGTAGCCGGTGGGCCTGGGCATCGCCGGGCAGGCAGCCCAGCAGGGGGAAAATCACCAGGCGCAGGCACAGCCCGCCCAGCCCGAACAGGGTGAAGCTTGCGGCGGTAGCCAGCAGACGCCAGTAATAGGCGTCGCTTTTCTTATCTGTTACAGGCTGCGTTGCCAGGTCCATACACGATTTTTCCAGGCATGTTGGCAGGTAGTCTGCTGGCCGAGCAGGGTACGCAATAGATTCAGGGCATGGGGCCAGTGGGCTTTGGACAACGCATCCGGGTTGCTGTTCAGGGACAGCTGCCATTCATTGCCCGGGGTAATCAGCAGGCCGACCGCGTAAGGGAACGGCACATCGTCGATCCAGGCGGAGTAGGCTTGGGGCGGCTGCTCTTCGGTCACTACAAGCAGGACAGCCGTCGCACCTTCGGCAAGCAAAGCCGCGGCCTCCAGCATGCCGTGTTCAAGGCCGTCTCCGGCTGCCGCGAGGGCCGTCATCTCACTGGTTTCGCCGCGCATGATCGACCACAGGCCAATGACCGCGTTGTGCACCGACAGGCTGAACTGGGTCGGGGACAGCGGTTGATCGGCTGCAAGTTCGCTGAGGATCTCAAAGGTCCGCGGGGTTTCGCCGTGGCGGGAAATAAAGACCAACGGCAAGTCCTGGCGACCTTCGGCCAATGGCCAGCCAACACTGAATGCCATTCGCGCCAGGCGGCTGAGTCGCCGGCGCTGCATGGCCGGTAGAAACGAGACGTCGGGTGCGGCATCGCTGCCCGGGAGCACGACCGGTTGTCGGCACCAGGCCTGCCAATCGTCCACGCTTTCGAGCCCGGGGGCCCACGCGCGCCATTGGGCGATGTTGAAGTTAATCACAGACATTCATCCCGCCCCTGCGGGCTTCCTTGACGCGGTGAATCGCAAAAACAGCGACAGACGCTACCGTGGCGCTTTGCGCCGAGTGGCGCGCATTATCGCGGTGCGGCGAGCCCGTAGCAAATGCTGGTTACATTTTGCTCAACAAACGTACCGGTGGGTGCGCATCGAGGTTTTGTGTGGCCATTATCCATAGTAGGGCCGGCATGTCTGTCAGCTCATTTGGCGATCAATCGGTGACTATTCGGCTTTTTCATTAAGAGATCGCACCTGACTGTGTAGTCCCTTTGCCGGCGAGGTAGCTAAGCAGCGCCGTGGACTACTACACTCGGTCATTCTTTGATACACGGAGGTTTTGACATGCGGCGCGTGGTGTTCAATCAGAAAGGTGGCGTAGGCAAATCGAGCATTGCCTGCAATCTGGCGGCGGTCAGCGCCAGCGAGGGTTATCGCACCTTATTGGTGGATCTCGATGCCCAGGCCAACTCCACCCAGTACCTGACAGGGCTCACCGGCAATGACATCCCGATGGGCATTGCCGATTTCTTCAAGCAGACGCTGTCTTCGGGGCCGTTCTCGAAAAAAAGCCAGGTCGATATCTACGAAACCCCGTTCGACAACCTCCACGTCATCACCGCTACGGCCGAGCTGGCTGACCTGCAGCCCAAGCTTGAGGCCAAACACAAGATCAACAAGCTGCGTAAATTGCTCGAAGAGCTGGACGGCGATTACGACCGCATCTATCTCGACACCCCGCCAGCGCTGAATTTTTATGCGGTTTCGGCATTGATCGCTGCCGATCGTGTGCTGATCCCTTTCGATTGCGACAGTTTTTCGCGTCAGGCGCTGTACGGCCTGTTGGCGGAGATCGAAGAGTTGAAGGACGACCACAATGAAGGGCTGGAAGTCGAAGGCATAGTCGTCAACCAGTTCCAGGCCCGTGCCAGCCTGCCCCAGCAAATTCTCGATGAATTGATTGCCGAGGGGTTGCCGGTGCTGCCGGTGTATCTGGGCAGTTCGGTGCGCATGCGTGAGTCGCATCAGGCCAACACGCCGCTGATTCATCTCGATCCGCGGCACAAGTTGACCCAGCAATTCGTCGAGCTCCACAGCCTGCTCGAAAACAGTTGATTCCTGCAAACAACACCGCACCACTGTGGGAGCGAGCTTGCTCGCGATGGCGGTAGATCAGTCAGCAGAGATGTTGAATGTGAGACCCTCATCGCGAGCAAGCTCGCTCCCACATTGATCCGCGTGATTTTGATATCGTCGTCAGACCCCCTGACTACGCAACCAGCTCATCAACTGCGGTAACGGGAAGGCCCCGCTCTGGCGCGCCACTTCCCGGCCGTTCTTGAACAGAATCAGGCTCGGGATCGAGCGGATGCCCAACTGCGCCGACAACTGCTGGTTCGCCTCGCTATCGAGTTTCGCCAACCGACACTTGCCGGCCAACTGACTGGCGGCCTGCTCGAACACCGGTGCAAACGACTTGCACGGCCCGCACCAGTCCGCCCACACATCCACCAGCAGCGGCAGGTCACCCTTGATCTGACTGGCGTAATCGCCTTGTTTCAATTCGAATGGTTTGGCCAACAGGACCTCGGCCTTGCAACGGCCGCATTTTGGATGGTCGTTGAGGCGTTCCGCGGGGATACGGTTAAGTCCGTTGCAGTGGGGGCATGGGATAAGGAGTGGGTCAGACATGGTCAGCTCTTCGAAAGTTGGCAGTCAATGCGATGGATCTGGTGGCAAAGGCCTCGTTTATCAAGGCAGACAGGTGTTCACAGGGGGTCTCGTTGGCCCTCACGACGAACAACTGATCTCCAGATGCTTGCCCCACTCCGGCGGCCGCTCGGCATAACCCTGCATTCCCGGCTGCTCCTCGAACGGATTGCTCAGTACCGCGTGCAGGCGACGAACTTCTGAATAGTCGCCACTTTCCGCCGCATCGATGGCTTTCTGCGCCAGGTAGTTGCGCAGGATGTAGAGCGGATTGACCGCATGCATCCGAGTGCGGCGCTGTTGCTGATCGACCTCGCCTTCACGGGCAACTCGATCGACATAGAGCTCGCCCCAGGCATCGAAGCCCTTGATGTCGACGAAGTCATCGCGCAAGCGGGCGAGCGCCTGCTCAGGTGATTCATCCCCCAGGCGGCGGAAGAACAGACTGTAGTCGACGCCGCTGTTCTGCATCAGTTGCAGCAGGTGTTCCAGCAGTTTCTGGTCATCTTCCTCGGCGGTGGTGAAGCCGAGGCGGCGGCGCATCAGGTCCAGGTAGTGGGCCTGGTACAGCGGCAGGTAGAGACCGAGGGTTTCGCGCAGGGCCTCGACGCTGATGAATGGCGTCAGGGCCTGCGCCAGGGCGCTGAGGTTCCACTGGCCGATCGGCACCTGGTTGCTGAAGGAATAACGGCCCTGGTCATCGGAGTGGTTGCAGATGAAGTTGGCGTCGAAGTCGTCGAGGAAGGCGAACGGGCCGTAATCGAAGGTGATGCCGAGGATCGACATGTTGTCGGTGTTCATCACCCCGTGGCAGAAGCCATAGGCTTGCCACTTGGCGATCAGTTCGGCGTTGCGCTCGACGATTTCACGAAACATCGCCAGGTACGGTTCGGGTTGTTCCAGGCACTCCGGAAAGTGCATGGCCAGCAGGTAGTCACCGAGTTCTTTCTGCTTCTCCGGGCGCTTGGTGTAATAGAAATACTCGAAATGGCCGAAACGCACATGGCTCGGTGCCAGGCGCAGGACCATCGCCGCGCGTTCCTGCTTTTCGCGCCAGACCGGGGTGTCGGAGCCGATCACGCACAGTGCGCGCGTGGTCGGAATATTCAGGGCGTGCAGCGCTTCGGAGGCGAGGAACTCGCGGATCGACGAACGCAGCACCGCCCGACCATCGCCCATGCGTGAAAAAGGCGTCTGGCCTGCGCCCTTGAGGTGCAGGTCCCAATGCTCGCCGGCCTGGTTGTACACCTCGCCCAGCAACAAGCCGCGACCGTCCCCCAACTGGGGGTTGTAGGAACCGAACTGGTGACCGGAATAGACCATCGCCCTGGGAACCGCGTCAGCCCAGAGCTTGTGGCCGCTGAACAGCTCGGCGAACGCCGGGGTTTCGGCCTCGGCCGGATCGAGGTCAAGCAGCGCCATGGCGGCGGGGCTGGCCACCACCAGGCGCGGATTGTCGATGGGCTCGGGCAGCACGTGGACGGAAAACGTATCGCCCAGGCGGGCGAAGCGGTTGTCGAAGGTCAGTTCGTCGAGGGCTTTCAAGGGCCATCTCCAGCGGAATGTCCGAGCATTCTGCTAGGGATAGGCCGGTTAGTCGAGCTTGGCGGCCGGCGGCTCTTGAGGGACTGGACCTTCGGTCTTGGGCACAATGGTTTTGGCTTCCGGATCGACCGGCACCATCCTGTATTCCTGACCCTGGATGTTCTTGAGGTAGACCTCCATCTGCCGGAACGAAATGTTGATGTGCTGCTTCTTGAATTCGCGGTTGATGAAGCGATTGACCTCGTCGAGTACCGGGTTACGGTCACCCAGGTCGCGCACGTGCATGCGCAACTCGTGGTCGAGGGTGCTTTCGCCGAAGTTCAGGAAGTACACATGGGGTTCAGGCTCTTTGAGTACCCGCGGGTTTTCCCGTGCAGCCTTCAGCAGGAGCTCTTTCACCAGGTCCAGGTCCGAGCCGTAGTCCACCCCGAGCTTGAGGGTGACCCGGGTGATGGTGTCGGTCAGGGACCAGTTGATCAATTGCCCGGTAATGAAGGTTTTGTTCGGGACAATGATGTCCTTGCGATCGAAGTCGGTGATGGTCGTCGCGCGGATCCGGATCTTGCTCACCGTGCCCGACAGGTTGCCGATGGTGATCGTGTCGCCGATTCGCACCGGGCGTTCGAACAGAATCATGATCCCGGAAATAAAGTTGGCGAAGATCTCCTGCATGCCGAAACCCAGGCCGACCGAGAGCGCCGCCACCAGCCACTGCAACTTGTCCCAACTCACGCCGAGGGTGGACAGGGTCGAGACGAAACCGATACCGGCAATCACGTAGGAAAGCAATGTGGTGGTGGCGTAGGCACTACCCTGGGCCAGGTTCAGCTTCGACAGCACAAACACTTCCAGCAGACCAGGCAGGTTGCGGGCGAGGGCGAAGGTGATGCCGATGATGATCAGTGCGCCGAGCATGTCGCCGATGCTGATCGGCACCATGCTCATGTTGGCACCGGTGCCGCTGGTGTATTCGTAGAGGGTGACGTTGTCCAGGTACGAAAACACCGAGATCAAGTCCGACCAGACCCAGTACAGCGCCGCCATGAAGCCGCCGAGCAGCGCCAGACGGATCAGGCGCAGGGACTGTTCGTTGACCTTCTCGATGTCCAGGGTCGGCTCTTCGATCACCGCTTCGCCGTCGCCCGCTTCCTTGGCGGCCTGGCGTTTGGCCAGGGCACGCTGATAAGCCAGGCGTCGGGCTGCGACACTGAGACCGCGCACGAAGGTAGCCTCGATCACCAGCCAGAACATCAGCAGGTAAAGGGTGTTGATCAACCGGTCGCTGAGTTTCAGTGCGGTGTAGTAGTAGCCGAAGCACACTGCCACGAACAAGGCGATCGGCAGGGCGGTGAACAAGATGGCCACGGCCTTGCGGAACAGCGAGGCATTTTCGTGAGTCGGGCTGCTGATCAACAGGCGGCTGAGCAACCAGGCCATCAGGGCGTAGCACGTCAGTACCACCGGCATGCCGAGCACGTCGTCAGCCAGCGCCGCCGGTTGCAGCTCGGCGACGGCCACCACCGCGACCAGGGCCATTACCACCAGCCCGAGTCGGCGAATCCAGCCCTGGAGGAATTCGACCTGGGGTTTTTCCCAGCGGAAATGCAACTCGGCCACGCCGCCGGGTGCGAGGATCCGGTAGGCGGTGTAGAACACCAGCCAGGCCTGGGCCATCTGCAACAGCGCCGCGCCCATGTTGGCGTTCTGCCCGCGAGCGTCGATCTGCAAGGCCAGGCCGCACAAGGCCAGGCCCAAAGCGACCGGCATTGCCAGCAATATATTGATCAGGATCGCTTGAGGCGTGTGCCACTGGCTGTCGCGCTTGAAGTGGCCGATGTCTTGGTGAACCTTGTTCAGCCGGGCGTACAAACTCTTGCGCCGCCACAGCAGGGCGCCGATCAGCAGCGCCAGCGGCAGGAACAGCAAGGGGCGCTGGGTCAGGCCGTCGACCAGTTCACTCAGGCTCGAAGCCCAGGGTAGCGTGGTCACCTGTCGTTGCAGGCGCTCCGGCACGGCGCGCATCCATTCAGGATCGAGTGGCTTGTTGCTGGGAATCCAGAACATCTGCTCTTCCAGCGTCGCCCTCAGGCTTTGCGCGGTGCTGAGCAGTTGTTTTTGATTGAGTTGCAGCGTGATGGATTCATTGAGCACGGCGCTCAGTTCGCGGTTCAATCGCTCCAGCAGGTCGGCGCGAGTGAGGGCCAGTTCCATAAGGCTCTTGCGCAGCTGCGGGGTCACTTGCTCGGGCGGCTGGGCCGCCAGCAGGTTATCGACGTACGTTGCCGGATTGCTCAGCAGTTCTCGCTGCTGGCTGACTTCGAACTGGTACAGGCGGATGTCGGCGATCTGGTCGGCCAGGTCGCGGTCGACCTTGAGGTGCGGCAGGCCCTGTTTCTGCTTATAGAGAATCTTGGAGAGCAGCAGGCTGCCCTTGAGCACGTTGATTTGCTCATCCAGGGCTGAATCGCTCTGGGTCACGTTGTCCAGCTGCTGTTTGGTCTGCAGGTTCTGCTGGGTGACTTCGTTGAGACGGTCGGTGCTTTTGAGCAGGTAGTCCGAGAGTTTCAGGTTGGCCGCGCTTTCGGTGGCCAGCAGAACGCTGCCTCCGGACTTCTGTGCTTCGATGGACTGCTGGGTCACCGTCTCCTGGGACTGGGCCAGGCGTTTCTGGCTGATCAGGTTCTGCAGCTCCTGGATTTCCCGTTCCAGGCGGTCGGATTTCTCCGAGAGCAAGTCATGCTGGCTGTTGCCCAGATCCTGCAGCTGACTGTTGCCGGCCAGTTCCTGGCGACGCAGGGGGATCAAGGCATTGAGCGCCGCAAGTTCGGCATTGAGCAGGTCCCGTTGCTCGCCGCTCAAGGTCTTGCCGTTCTCTTTGCCGGCCTTGAGGATGTTGTTGATCTGCTGAATGCGCGTCTGGCTGGCGGAAATTTCCGCCTGGGCGCGCTCGGGGCGGGTCTGGGCGGTAATGACCAGGCTGTTGGCGTCGGCCAGGGCTTTTTGCAGATCGCTTTGCTGTGTCGAGCGCTCGGTCAGCACTTGCTCGAGCTGCTGGATCGACTCCTTGGCGTAACGCTGCGCCACCGGCACCACGCTGGTGGCCTTAAGGCGAGTCAATTCACGCTGATTCTCGATGTTCTGCTTTGGCGCGCTGGCCAGTTGCTGCTTGAGTTCGACCAGCTTCTGCTCGTAGTCACGCTTGCTGGTGAGCTGTGTCAGCGTGCTTTGCAGAATGCTCTGCAGGGCTTTTTGATCGGCTTCCGGCAGTTTGCGCTCGGCAATCTTGTCCAGGTTTGTCTGCACGGCTTCGCTGGACGGCGGCTCTGCCGCCTGTGTACCGACAGAAAGACTCAAGCCCAGCAGGGCAGTGACGAAAAAGGTGCGCAGGGTTGACATAGAGACCGATCGAAAACAAGGCGAAGTGTGGAGTTTAGAGGAAGAGTCCGGGACCCGGGCGACTTCCTTCGGGGAATCTGACGCCCACTTTGCCGATCTTGTTCCCTTCCATGACCGCGACGGTCCAGATGGTGTTGTTCCACTCCACCTGGTCGCCGACCACAGGCGCACCCCCCACTTTATGGGCAATGAAACTGGCCAGGGTCATGTCCGGATCGATGCCTTGGACTTTCAACCCATACAGGGCCGCAACCGCGGCCAACTGGGCGTCTCCTTCCAGTACGAAGTCGCCGAAAAAGCGCAGATCGAGGCCCCGTTGCGGCGCCTGGCTGAAGAGTTTTCCGAGGGCTGGAAGATTGTGCTCATGACCGATTACACAGAGCAAATCGTCGACTTCGAGCACTGTACTACCCGACGGATGGAGCAGTTGCTGACCCCGAAACAGTGCCGCGATCCGGGTGCCTTCGGGCATTTTCAATTCGCGAAGGGGTGAGCCGATGCACCATTTTTCGGCCCCAAGGCGATAAACGAACAATTCCCACTCGCTGGTAACGTGGACTTCCAGGGCTGATCGGGAAATCGGCAAGGGCTCTGGCGGGACGGTCACTTTCAAAAGCTTCGCCACCCAAGGCAGGCTGGTGCCTTGCACCAGCAGCGACACCAGCACGATAAAGAACGCCAGATTGAAATACAGCTGAGCGTTTGGCAGCCCCGCCATCAATGGGAACACCGCCAGAATGATCGGGACCGCGCCGCGCAGGCCAACCCAGGAAATGAATGCTTTCTCACGTCCATGGAACGCCTTGAACGGCAGCAGGCCAACCAGCACCGACAGGGGACGGGCAAACAGAATCATCCACAACGCCAGGCCCAACGCCGGCAGGGCGATCGGCAGCAGGTCATGGGGGGTCACCAACAGACCCAGCACCAGGAACATGCCGATCTGGGCCAGCCATGCCATGCCATCGAGCATGTGCAGAATGCCATGTCGGCTGCGGACCGGACGGTTGCCGATCACCAGGCCACACAGGTACACCGCCAAAAAGCCGCTGCCGTGCAGGGCGTTGGTCAGGGCAAACACCACCAGGCCACCGGCGATTACCAGAATTGGATAAAGGCCGGTGGCCAGGTGGATGCGGTTAACCAGTTGCAGCATGAGCCAGCCGCCGCTGAGGCCGATCACACCACCAATGCCGAACTCTCGCACCAGATGCACCAGCAGATTCCAGTGCAAGCCGGTCTCGCCGCTGGCGAGCATGTCGATCAGGGTCACGGTGAGGAACACCGCCATCGGATCGTTGCTGCCGGATTCGATTTCCAGGCTCGCGCTCACCCGCTCGTTCAGGCCTTTGCCGCCCAACAGCGAGAACACGGCCGCAGCATCGGTAGAACCCACGATAGCGCCGATCAGCAGGCCTTGAATCAGATTAAGGTCGAACAACCAGGCCGCCGCCATGCCGGTCAGCCCCGTAGTGATCAACACGCCGACCGTGGCCAGGGACAGCGCCGGCCATAACGCCACGCGGAAACTGGATACCCGTGTGCGCAAACCGCCATCGAGCAGGATCACGGCGAGCGCGAGGTTGCCCACCAGATAAGCCGTGGGGTAGTTATCGAAGATGATGCCGGCGCCGTCGACCCCGGCCGACATGCCCACCGCCAGGATAATCACCAGAATCGGGATGCCGAGGCGGGACGACAGTGAGCTCACCAGAATGCTTGCACCTACCAGCAACGCGCCGATCAAGAACAGGCTGTTGATGGTCGTCGCATTCAAAGGCAGTACTCCAGAAAGCTGAAAGGCGGGCACAAACTGACCATGCAGTCTGCGTGCCAGCGATTCTAACCTGTTGAAATGTGATGCTGTCAAAAAGGTTTTATGGCAGGAGAGGTTCAAGACGTTCCCGGGTTTTTTTCGCATAACCGTCCCGGCGACGAAGTGCAGGAACCAGATTGGCCAATCAGAGTCTCTACAGTTCGCGAGGAAGGTCGTCCGCCAGCAAAATCAAGGCCTTGCGCCCGGATAACCCTGGCATCCGTGGTGACTTTTCTTTATCGTACGTGCCCTTTGAAAACGCCTGGAAAATCAAAATGTTGGAAGCATCCCTTAGCCAATTGGAACAACTGGTCAACGACCTGGTGCAACAGAACCAGGCCCTGCTTGCCACCAACCAGTCCCTGAGCGCCGAACTGGCCCAGACCAAGGACGAAAACGAAAGCCTGCAATTGACCCTGATGGAACAGGAAGAGAAACAAGGCGCCACCACCGCCCGCATCCAGGCGTTGGTTGAGCGCGTCAGCGCCGGCCCGGTCAGCGCATGAATCACGGCGCCGCAGAGGTGAAAGTCGTCTCGATCCTGGGGGAGGACTATTCGATCAGGGCGCCGGCCGGGGAAGAGCAAACCCTGCTGGACGCCGCGCTGATGTTGAAGGCTGCACTGGCCGACACCAAAAAGAAATACCCGACACTGATCGGTGACCGCTTGCTGGTACTGGCCGCAATGAATCTGTGCTCCCAGCAGATTGAAATGAAGAAACAGCACCAGCAGGAACTCGACCGTTACCAAGAGCAAGTCAGCGCCACGGTTGAAGTGATCTCCAAGACGATCAATCAAGGCTGATCGGCTTTGCGCACAACCAAAGAATAAATTGTCGTTTGAGTTGTATACAATCGGCACGGCTGTTGCAGTGTTTCAGCCTCTCATTCTTTGGGGGTGCTCCATGCAGTTCTGGCGACGCAGTATTCAATGGCAACTGATCCTGAGTATGGGCTCCGCCCTGCTGATCAGTATCCTGATCGTGATTGGCATTTATACCCTGGTGGTCAACCGCCTCGCCGAGCGCTATCTGGTCGAACAAGCGCTGCCGTCAAGCATCGAAGCGATGCGCAACGACATCGAGCGCATCCTCGTCCAGCCCCTTACCGCCGCCAAGGACATTGCCAGCAACAGCATGGTGCGCGACTGGCTGGCCGCAGGTGAAGACAGTGCCCGGACCAACGCATTTGTTGAATATCTGGAAGGCATACGTGCCGAGCACAAAGCCTTTACCGCGCTGATTGTGGGTACGGCTTCAAACCACTATTTCAATGAAAAAGGCCTGGATCGGACGCTCAACCGTGCCAATTCCAAGGACGGCTGGTTCTATTCGTTCCTCGACAGCGATCAGCCGCGCACCCTCAACATCGACACCGACATTGCAACCGGAGAGCTGGCGCTGTTCATCGACCTCAAGGTGGAGCAGGCCGGTAAAGTCGTGGGCGTTGCCGGGCTTGGCCTGAGCATGAAAGAGTTGTCGCAGTTGATCCACGACTTCAGTTTCGGTGAGCGCGGCAAGGTCTATCTGGTGCGTTCCGACGGTTTGATCCAGGTCCACCCTGACGCGCAATTCAGCGGCAAGCGTACCTTGGCCGAGCAGATTGGCGCGCCAGCCGCGCAAGCGGTCATGGGCCAACAAGCTGCCACCCAAAGCAGCTTCGATCGCGATGGCGAAGATTTCCTGGCATTGAGTCTGCCGTTGCGTGATCTGGGTTGGACCCTGGTGGCCGAAGTGCCACAGTCGCAGATCTACGCCGAAGCCCGCCGCGCGATGTGGATGAGCAGCGGTATCGGTCTGGCGGTGGCGTTGGTTTGCCTGATGCTGGTGGTGTTTTTGGCCCGTGGATTGGTGCGGCCGATTCGTCAGGTAACAGCGGCGCTGGTAGCCATCGGTAGCGGTGGTGGAGATTTGACCCACAGGTTAGATTCCAGTCGCGCCGATGAACTGGGTGACCTGGCTCGTGGCTTCAATCGGTTCCTGGAAAGCCAGCGCGACATGATCGGCGAAGTGCTGGCGACCAGCGAGCGCTTACGCACGGCAGTCGGCCAGGTGGCGCGGGTGGTGGACAACACCGCCGAACGCTCCGGCCGACAGCAGGAAATGACCGACATGGTCGCCACCGCCGTCCATGAAATGGGCCTGACAGTGCAGGAAATCGCCCAGAACGCCGGTAACGCAGCCGTGGCTTCGCAAACCGCCCGGGACGAGGCGATGCAGGCGCGGGAAGTGGTGGGCGGGTCGATCCGGCATATCGAAAGCATGTCCGATGAAATCGGCCTCGCTGCCAGTGCGGTGGGCGAATTGGCCCATCAGGTGGCGTCCATCGATCAGGTGTTGGCCGTGATTCGCGGGATTTCCGAGCAGACCAATTTGCTCGCGCTCAACGCGGCCATCGAAGCGGCGCGGGCCGGGGACATGGGGAGAGGGTTTGCGGTCGTGGCGGATGAAGTGCGGACATTGGCGCGGCGGACGCAGTCGTCGACTGATGAGATTCAACAGATGATCGGCAGCCTCAAGCAAGGCGCGGAGAACGCGGTGTCGTCGATGCATTCCGGGCAAGCGGCGACGGGTACTGGTGTTGAGTCGAGCCAACGCACCGGGGCGTCCTTGACGGCGATTACCGGGCAGGTGGAGCGTATCAGTGACATGAATCATCAGGTGGCGACGGCGACTGAAGAGCAGTCGGCGGTGACGGAAGAGATCAACCGCAATGTGCAGGGGATTTCAGATCTGGCCCGGGCGACGGCTGGCGAAGTGAGGGCGTGCCGTGAGGACTGTCAGACGTTGCAGCGGTTGGCGGATGATCTGGCGCGGCAGATGGGTGGGTTTCGGTTGAGCTGATAAATGCGTCGCTCGTGCTGACGCCATCGCGGGCAAGCCCGCTCCCACAGGGATCAGTGTTGTTAACAGCGAATGTGTTCAACACAGAGATCCTGTGGGAGCGGGCTTGCCCGCGATTGGATTTCAGCAGCACTACAAGTGCTTTAGTTAAAACCACTCATCCTGCATCCCAAGACAAACATCATCCCGCGCCTCAAGAAGCGCCAGCTCATGGTGGCAACCCGGCACTTCCCACGTCAGAAAATACCGCGCCGCCTGCAGCTTGCCTTTATAGAAATCCACATCCGCCGCATTACCCCTGGCCAACCCTTCCTCAGCCCGAATCGCCTGTTCCAGCCAGCGCCAGCCAATCACTGTATGCCCGAACACTTTCAGGTACAGCGCCGAGTTCGCCAGGCTGCTGTTGACCTTGCCCTGGCCGAGATCCGTCAGCAGGCCGATGGTCACGGTTTGCAGGTGGGTCACCAGTTTCTCCAAGGGCTCACGCAGTGCAGTCAATGATTCGTATGCCTGGGCACGCTCGGCCGTATCGGCAATCAAGCGGATCAATTGCTTGAGCCCCGCGCCACCGTTCTGCGCCAGTTTGCGCCCCAGCAAATCCAGCGACTGAATGCCGTGCGTACCCTCGTGGATCGGATTCAGCCGGTTGTCGCGATAATACTGCTCCACCGGATATTCACGGGTGTACCCGTGACCGCCAAGAATCTGGATCGCCAGTTCGTTGGCCTTCAGGCAAAATTCCGATGGCCAGGATTTGACGATGGGTGTCAGCAAATCCAAGAGCTCATGGGCTTGCTTGCGTTCGGCTTCCGTCTCAAGGGTTGTGGTGTCATCGAACAGCCGCGCCGCGTACAGGCCGAGGTCAAACGAGCCTTCCACGTAGGCTTTCTGCGTCAGCAGCATGCGCTTGACGTCGGCATGCCGGATGATCGCCACCGGCGCAGTATTCGGGTCCTTGCTGTCCGGAACGCGACCTTGCGGACGTTCGCGGGCGTATTCCAGCGAGTACAGGTAGCCGGCGTAGCCGAGCATTACCGCGCCCATGCCGACGCCGATCCGTGCCTCGTTCATCATCTGAAACATGTAGCTCAGCCCATGGTGCGGCTTGCCCACCAGGTAGCCGACACACTCGCCGTTGTCGCCGAAGTTCAGCGCGGTAGAGGTGGTGCCGCGCCAGCCCATCTTGTGGAACAGCCCCGCCAGTATCACGTCGTTGCGTTTGCCCAGGCTACCGTCGCCGTTGACCAGAAACTTGGGGACGATGAATAGAGAGATGCCCTTCACGCCGGCTGGTGCATCGGGCAACTTGGCCAAGACCATGTGCACGATGTTTTCCGACAGCGGATGATCGCCGCCGGAGATAAAGATCTTGTTGCCCTTGAGTCGATAGGTACCGTCAGACACCGGCTCGGCCCGTGTACGAATATCCGATAACGATGATCCAGCATGCGGTTCGGTCAGGGCCATGGTGCCGAAGAAACGCCCGTCGATCATCGGTTGCAGGAAGCGTTGCTTTTGCTCATCGGAACCGAAACTTTCAATCAGGTTGGCCGCGCCCATGGTCAAGAACGGGTATGAGGTCGATGCCGCATTGGCCGATTGAAAGTGGGCGAAACACGCCTGGGACAGCAGGGTAGGGAGTTGCATGCCACCCGCATCGAAACTGCGCGCCGCATTGAGGAAGCCGGCTTCGAGGAAAGCATCTACCGCGGGCTTCACTTCCGGAATCAGGATCGCCTGACCGTCTTCGTAGCGCGGTTCGTTCTCGTCGCCCTTGCGGTTATGCGGGGCGAAGAACTTCTCGGCGATGCCGCGGGCGGTACCGATGGCGGCATCGAAGGTTTCGCGGTTGTGTTCGGCAAACCGTTCACGCCGGGTCAGGCCCTCGGCATCGAGGACTTCATACAGCTCGAAAGCCAGATTGCGGGAACTGAGCAGCGTCTCGGACATGGCGGCCTACCTTTTTTTGGGTTGGACCGAGTCTAGGCGTGGGGAGGGCGGGGTGAACAGGATGATTGATGAGCGTGATGGTGGGGCAGCGCCGCGACTTGGCAGGCACCCCAAAACAAAATGTGGGAGCGAGCTTGCTCGCGATGGCGGTGTGTCAGTCACATCTATGTTGGATGTGCCGCCGTCATCGCGAGCAAGCTCGCTCCCACCGGGTGGTCGCGGTTTAGCCGATCGTCATCAAGCTGGCGTTACCACCCGCCGCAGCGGTGTTAACGCTCAACGCCCGCTCGATCACCAGACGCTCCAGCGCAATGCCGGTTTCGCCTTGCGACAGACCATGAACCCCAACAATAGCGCCAGCACGCTTGGCCACTTGCTGACAAACCGCACGCAGCTGATCGGAATGGCCATGATGCAGAACCGCATCAAACACCACTTCATCCTTGTTCCAATCGGCCACCAGCTTGATCCGCGCCTGAACATCCTTCGGCAAACGTGCGAACACTGCCTTGGTCAATTCAGCTTCCGGCCACACCGCCGAACCGCCCACCGCCAATACCGCGGCGAGTTGGGTCAGCAGATCGCCTTCGACTTCCGCCAGGCACAGCACGTGTTCACGCGGCAGGATGGCGTAGCTGTTGCGCTCGCCGGTCGGGCCTGCAAGGACACGAGTGATGCCGCTTTGCGATTGCGCGGCGAACTGCACGCACAGGGTGCTCAGGTCAGCGAACTTGTGTTTATCGGCCCAGGCCTTCAGGGCCGTCAGCGGTTTGCTCATGGCATCGCGCAGACGAACATCCGGCGCAGTAATCGCGTCACCGCGAGCGAAGGATTGTTCAATCGCATCGGTAGGACGCGTCGACAGCAGGCGGTACAGATACAACGGGCCACCGGCTTTCGGACCGGTGCCCGACAAGCCTTCGCCGCCGAACGGTTGCACGCCCACCACGGCACCCACGATGTTGCGGTTCACGTAGACGTTACCGGCGTTGACGTTGTCGATCACCTTGGCGATGGTTTCGTCGATACGGGTGTGCACACCCAGCGTCAGGCCATAGCCGGAAGCGTTGATCTGAGCGATCAGTTGGTCGATGTCCTTGCGCTTGTAGCGAACCACGTGCAGCACCGGACCGAAGATCTCCCGTTGCAGTTCGTCGAAGCTTTCCAATTCGATCAAGGTTGGCATCACGAAGGTGCCGCGCTTGATTTCGTCGGTATTGGCGATGGCCACCTGGTACACGCTGCGACCTTTGTCGCGCATGCCCTGGATGTGCTTGTCGATACCCGCCTTGGCTTCGGCGTCGATCACCGGGCCGATGTCCACGGACAAGCGCTCCGGGTTGCCGAGACGGCATTCAGCCATGGCACCCTTGAGCATTTCGATGACGCGGTCAGCGGAATCTTCCTGCAGGCACAGGACCCGCAGTGCCGAGCAACGCTGGCCCGCGCTGTCGAAGGCCGACGACACAACATCGATCACTACTTGTTCAGTCAGCGCCGAAGAGTCGACGATCATCGCGTTCTGGCCACCGGTTTCGGCGATCAGCGGGATTGGACGACCCTGTGCATCCAGGCGACCGGCAACGTTGCGTTGCAGCAAGCGTGCGACTTCGGTAGAGCCGGTGAACATCACGCCTTTGACCCGATCGTCACCGACCAGGCGGGCGCCAACGGTTTCGCCACGGCCCGGCAATAGTTGCAGCACGCCTTCCGGAATCCCGGCTTCGAGCATCAGGCGCACGGCTTGAGCCGCCACCAGCGGCGTTTGTTCTGCAGGCTTGGCCAGCACCGGGTTACCGGCAGCCAAGGCCGCAGCGACCTGGCCACTGAAGATCGCCAGCGGGAAGTTCCACGGGCTGATGCACACCACCGGGCCCAACGGGCGGTGGGCGTCGTTGCTGAAGTCGTTGCGCGCCTGCACCGCGTAATAACGCAGGAAGTCCACGGCTTCACGCACTTCGGCGATGGCGTTGGCGAAGGTCTTGCCGGCTTCGCGGGCCAGCAAGCCCATCAGCGGCTGAATCTCGCCTTCCATCAAATCGGCGGCACGTTCCAGGATCGCGGCGCGTTCGGCGGGCGGGGTGGCCTGCCAGATCGGTGCGGCGTTCAGCGCGCACTGAATCGCGTTGTCGACGTCTTCAACAGTCGCTTCCTGCACGTGGCCAACCACGTCACGCAGATCGGAGGGGTTCAGCACCGGTGCAGGGGTTTCGCTGCTGGACGTGCAACCGAGCATCGGTGCGGCTTTCCAGTGGTTGTGAGCGGTGGCCAGCAGGGCGCAGGACAGCGAAGCCAGACGATGTTCGTTGGCCATGTCGATGCCGCTGGAGTTGGCGCGCTCGGCACCATAAAGATCACGCGGCAGCGGGATACGCGGGTGCGGCAGGCCGAAGCCGCCTTCCAGCGTCGCCATCTGCTCGATGCTGGCTACTGGATCGGCCACCAGCTCCTGAATTGAAATGGACTGGTCGGCGATGCGGTTGACGAACGAGGTGTTCGCGCCGTTTTCCAACAGGCGACGGACCAGGTAAGCCAACAGTGTTTCATGAGTGCCGACCGGTGCGTACACGCGGCACGGACGGTTCAGCTTGCCTTCGGAAACCTTGCCTACAACCTGTTCGTACAGCGGTTCACCCATGCCGTGCAGGCACTGGAACTCGTACTGGCCGGGGTAATAGTTCTGACCGGCAATGTGGTAGATGGCCGACAGGGTGTGGGCGTTGTGCGTGGCGAACTGCGGATAAATGACTTCCGGCACCGACAGCAATTTGCGGGCGCAGGCGATGTAGGAAACGTCGGTGTACACCTTGCGGGTGTAGACCGGATAGCCTTCCAGACCTTCGACCTGGGC
>Ga0213829_1000489_pt1 | contig 36796 bp, 36 predicted proteins | sample MC6MC0896MG_FD_180665 | JGI IMG/M metagenome (GOLD analysis project Ga0213829, IMG submission 180665) | Enriched soil aggregate microbial communities from Iowa State University, Ames, United States - MC6-MC0896-MG | ecosystem: Environmental > Terrestrial > Soil > Unclassified | place: USA: Iowa...
ACCCTTTCGGGTCGCCGGTTTTCAAGACCGGTGCCTTCAACCGCTCGGCCACGCTTCCAAAGTGAGGCGCACTATAAACATCTATTAGCGCCTTGTAAAGCAGGAATTTTTCTATTTTTACCCACAGGCGTTTGACTGCGCAAAAAGTCACCCGGTCGCTTCCCCGGCCCGCGCATCTGACTCTTGTACATACCGTAACACAGCAACGCTCATCCTTTTAAATCGCTCTGGTATAGAATGCCAAAAAAATAAACGGCCATTTGTTGTGTAATTGTTATAAATCTGATTACCCACAGATTGTAGAAATTACTGCCATGTAGTCTTACTGGTTGATGATGAAAATCAAAAATACGCTTTGCTTACATATCCTGATGGCGACCCTGGCCATATTGTTTCTCTGTGTTCATCCGTTAGTGTCGAGCGTCAACCCGCCGCTCACCTTCCAGCCGCTGATTAAATCAATGGCGGGCACGCCTAAAGAACAGGCGGAAAAAATTGCTACCATTTCTCATGCCCTGGAAGGGAATGCTATTTTCTTTATTGGCGCCTCCGAAGTTGCGACCTCAGAAGATGAACATTACGCAGTCTATAATTACTTTAATAAGCAATTGCACAAACCCGTTGTGGCGTATGGCGATGCGTTTGTTGATGACGAAACGCAATTTTTACTGTTCTCACGTTTTAAAAATAGCCTTAACGCAAACAGTAAAGTTGTTTTACTTCTGGCGCCCGACAGTTTTTATTCAAAAGGTCTCCCCCCTGCTATCTATGCAGATAATTTCCCGGGCTCTGTGTTTAATCCTCTGATGAAGGATCCGCAGGCGCGCCCGTTACTGGTTAATTATTTAAAACATATTGATGCGAAAGAGATTAGCCATTTAACCTTTGGTCAAATGCGCGTCTTTGGCTGGCACCCCGGTCTGATGTGGGACGAACTGAGTTTCCAGTTTGCCAACGTCTGCACCCTGATCAAAAACGACTGGCTGGCCCTGCTCCACGTGACGCCCGAGGCGGTACGGCCCTGGCCGCAGCAGCCAACAGCCCACATTGCGCCTGACTGGGATAAAGAGCTGGCGAACGCGCGCGAGTTAAATAAAAAACGCCAGCAGAGCGCGGCCACCCTGTGGATGGACAAAACGATTTACGAAGAGGACGGTAAGCCGCAGCAGTGGGATGACACGCCGGTAGTACCTGCACAAATCGCCGCGTTCCGGAAAACCGTCCAGCTGCTGAAAGATCGTCACGTACAGGTCATTGCTATCGTCGACCCGGTCAACCCCTGGGCGCTTTACAATACCGATACCTTCCGCCCGGTGGATAAGCAAATTAAAACCATTCTGGAAGAGAGCCAGATCCCTTATTTAGATATGTACGCAATGCCTTATCAGAATGGCTGGAACTGGGATCGTCTGCACCCTTCCGAACTGGCCTGGGTTCCTATGATTCGCTTTATTGCACAGAGTTTTAAATAATGAAAATTGCGATCCGTCTTTTTTTCCTTTATCTCCTGCTGGCGATCACCATCGTCGCGTGGACCTCTGTCGATGACAGCATGAGTATGCAGCTGCATTTTGAATATCAAAAGTTCTGAGGCCGAATGATGTACAGCTCAGGCATGTTTTTTGTCTATTTATTTTCATCCGCTCTGGCGTTTGCGCTGGTTAATCGCGTATTGCGCCATCGCCTGACCGGACTGTCAGCGCTGTCGGTACTCACGGCGGTCGGCTGGGGTTATATATTTCAGGGGGACTATATTGTCCCCGCGGCCGTTTTTGTCACTTTTTATGTGCTCGCGACTTTTAAAGAGAAAGGCTGGTTAAAAACCTGGCAGGCAATCATTTTAACGCTGCTGCCCTTATTTTTAGTGAAGCTGCATTTAAATAACCACTGGGGAATGATCGGCCTCTCATTTATGACGTTCCGCGCGGTGGACGTATTACTCTATCGCAGTAAAAAAGAGGGGCAGAATTTCCTGCACTATTTCTGCTATCTGTTTATGCCCTTTATTATCCTGGCCGGTCCCATGTACCGCTGGCGGACATGGATGAGCGACGTCAGCAAGCCCGTATTTTCTCTTAACCGCGAGCAGTTTTTGGTGGCGCTAGAGCAGATCGTTACCGGCATTATCCAGAAGTTCCTGTTTGCCATGCTTGTCGATACGTTCGTTGTGCAACCGTGGAGCCACAAGCCGTTTACGCTGACCGTCGGCGTGGTGATGTCGATTGCCTATAGCGCCTACCTCTACTTTGATTTTGCGGGTTACAGCAATATGGCCATCGGTGCAGGCCGCTTATTCGGCCTGAACATTCCGGCAAACTTCAATATGCCGCTTCTGGCAAAGAACCCGCAGGATTTCTGGCGCCGCTTCCACATCAGCCTGTCTGAATGGCTCCGCGATGTGGTCTTTATGCCGGTGTACATGAACCTGATGAAGTTCAACTTTTTCCGCCAGAACAAAACGCTGGCGCAAAATATCGGTATTTTTTGCACCCTGTTCTGCATGGGCGCTTGGAATGGCCTGGAGCGCCATTACGTCATCAGCGGCGCGCTGTTCGGCGCGATTTCCGTCGCGCATAACATGCTGCTGTGGTCAGCCAAACGCAGCCCGACGTTACACCGTGGATTGCAGTATCCGGCTGTCGCATTTTTGGGGCGAATTCTGACGCTGGGAAGCGCCGCGGGATCCCTTTACATCTTCAGTGGAATGTCACCTCTATGAAAAATCACTCCGATCTTCAGGAACTGCAGGATTTCTTGCGTGCGGCATTATGCGACCCGGCCTGCCCGCAGCAGCTGGCCATCAGCGGCAGCGACGACGCCTTAAGCTGGCTGCAGCTTTCCGCAGCCGTGACGGACTGGGCGCAGCGCTATCGGCGTTGCCAGCCTGCTGCAGGTACGCCGGTTGTACTGTATGGACACCAGCAGGCCGAGTTCGCCGTGGCGATTTATAGCTGTCTGCTGCACAACATTCCGTACATCCCGGTGGACTGCATTTACCCGCAGGAGCGCCTTCGCGAGATCTGCCATCTGGCCAGTGCCCCTTACTATTACGACGTCGCGACCCGGCAGTTCATCGCCACCGGTGAAGCGGGCAAGGTGCTGGAGGAGCAGGATCTGGCCTACATCATGTTTACCTCAGGCAGCACCGGCAAGCCTAAAGGCGTGCAGATTGGGCGTGAAAGCGTTTGGCACTTTATGAAATGGGTCAGCCAGGACTTTTCACTGCCGGAAAAACCGGTGCTGATGAACCACGCGGTGTTCAGTTTTGACCTCTCCCTTATCCCTTTACTGGCGAACCTGGCGATGGGTGGACACATCGTGCTCAACGCCAAACACGACATCCAGCAAGCGAACTGGCTGGCGCGACTGAAGGCCAACGCGGTCTCCGCCTGGGTTTCTACCCCCTCTTTTGCTTACCAGCAGCTGCTTTCCCCGCAGTTCAACAGTGAGTATTTGCCTGCGCTCAACGTCTTTATCTTCATTGGTGAAGTGCTCAATAAGGCGCTGGTTAAACAGTTACGCCGCCGTTTCCCACAGGCCAAAATCATTAACTCCTATGGCCCAACGGAAGCGACTATCGCGACAACCGTGGTTGAGATAACGGATGAGATCCTCAACAGCGACAGCGCCGTGCTGCCGGTGGGGGTCATGATGCCTGAAAGCAAAATGGAAATTTCTCCCGAGGGCGAGCTGATTATCTGGGGTAAAAACGTCATGCGCGGCTACCTCGGCCTGCCGCAGGAGAACGCGGAAAAATTACTCCGTCGGGAAAATGAAGCGTTTCGCGGCTACCGGACCGGCGATCTGGGCTATGACGCAGGGCTTATCTATTGCCAGGGGCGCAACGATAGCCAGGTCAAGCTGAATGGCTACCGTATTGAAATCAACGAGATCGAAAACCGTCTGCTGGCCATGTCCGGCATCAGCGAAGCGGTGGTTCTGCCGCTGATGAAATCCTGCGGCAGCGTGCTGCGCATTGCCGCGTTTTGCGTGACGGAGCTGCCACCGGATGCGATTAAAACCTCGCTGTCGAAGGTGGTTCCGCACTACATGGTGCCTTCACAAATTATCGTAAAAGACGCTTTGCCGCTGAACCCTAACGGCAAAATTGACCGCAAGCTGCTGGACGCTTACGCCCGCACAAATTAATGACCCCAGGAAAAATTATGGAACAAGAAATTCTCGCCCTGTTCGAAAAAGTGTTATCCCGTAAGGTGGGCTTTCACGATGAGCTGATTGAATCCGATATTCTCGACTCCATCCTGGCAGTCGATATGGTGCTGGAAGTGCAGGACGTTTACGGCTGTATGATCCCGCCAACCGATGTGGCGACGGTGCTGAAAACCCCGGCGGACCTGGCCCGCTATATCGAAGAAAACCGCTAATCCGGCAGGCTCTGGAGGTATGCTCCAGAGCCCGTTTCATATCTATTGCCCAAATTACCTGCAAGCCTCCTGCCGTTGTCCAGCCATAATCCGGGTACAAAAAGTTATCTAAAGCACCATAATTGACAGGTGCTTAACCCTTTTGTCAGGAATTCATTATGCCGCCACGTACCGCCAGCGACCTCTATTCAGAAATGAAAAATATGTCCGTTGAAGAGCGGATCCGCTTCTTCTCCCTTTCGCTGGCGGAAATACACCGCGAACTGCAGGAAAGCATCAGCCAGATAGAGTTGATGAAGCAGGCGCTGGAAGAGAGTGAAGAGTACCATCGCCAGCTGGTTGAGACCGCACAGGACGCGGTGATCACCATCGATCACGCTGGGATCGTCGTGAACTGGAACCAGGCAGCAGAACGCATGTTCGGCTGGTCAGCCGAAGAAGCGACAGGCAACAGTCTTGGCGATATGATCGTGCCCGAGGAATTTCGCGAGCAGCACGCGCGCGGCCTGATGCGCTTTAAGGCCGCCCAGCCGTCGAATATTCTCAACCGCACTATCGAGATCGCTGCGCTACATCGCACCAAGGGCGAGTTCCCTATTGAGCTGTCGATATGGCCGCACCAGCAAGCGGGTAAGCAAATCTTTTCGGCATTCATCCGCGATATTACCGATCGCAAACAGCGTGAACATATCGCCTGGCTGCACGCCAACTTTGATGCCCTGACCGGGTTACCGAACCGGAGATTATTCGTTAACCGCCTGGAGCAGGCCATCACACAGGCTATCGCTAGCGACCGGGAAGTGGCGCTGCTGTTTATCGACCTCGACCGCTTTAAACCGGTGAACGATCTCCACGGTCATGCCGTCGGTGATGAGCTGCTGCGGCTGGTGGCATTTCGTCTGCAAAGCGTCCTGCGCGAAGGCGACACGGTTGCCCGCCTCGGCGGCGATGAGTTTGTCGCCCTGCTCCCCGATTTAACGACCAGCGATCCATTACCCCTGCAAACGGCGGAAAAGGTCAGCGCTGCGCTGGCACAGTCATTTTTGATTAACGAGCTTGTGATTGCCATCTCCGGCAGTATCGGCATCGCACGCTTTCCTCATGACGCTGCCGATGCCGATACGTTGCTCAATAGCGCTGACAAGGCGATGTATACGCGTAAGCGGTCATCGCCGGGGGAACGCTGACGGGGTTGAGGAATGCCTTTAACCAAAATGAAACCAACCGCTTTAACTATTTCACCTACACTTTAGGGGTACTGTCGGTACGGGAAATAGAAAAAAGTCAACTTAATTAAGGCATTAATGATTCGCTGCGCGGTCACCCGGCGATCGTTTTGTCTTTAACAGAGGAGTCTGCGGTATGGCATTCGTAACAACGAAAGACGGCGTCAACATTTACTACAAAGACTGGGGCCCTAAAGAGGCTCAGCCTATTGTCTTCCACCACGGCTGGCCGCTGAGTGCCGATGACTGGGATAACCAGATGCTCTTCTTCCTTGCGGAAGGCTATCGCGTTATCGCTATCGATCGCCGCGGTCATGGACGTTCGGATCAGGTGAGCGAAGGGCATGATATGGATCATTATGCGTCCGATGCGTCGGCCGTTGTTGAAAGCCTGGACTTACGCAATGCCGTGCACGTCGGCCACTCCACCGGCGGCGGCCAGGTCGCCCGCTACGTAGCCAGGTACGGCCAGCCGCAGGGGCGCGTCGCCAAAGCGGTGCTCGTGAGTTCCGTCCCGCCTCTGATGGTAAAAACGGACGCTAACCCCGGCGGAACGCCCGTCGAGGTTTTCGACGGCTTCCGCAAAGCGCTGGCGGCTAACCGCGCCCAGTTTTACCTCGACGTCGCCAGCGGTCCTTTCTACGGGTTTAATCGGGATGGGGCAGACGTTTCGCAGGGTACGATCCAGAACTGGTGGCGTCAGGGAATGATCGGCAGCGCCAAGGCCCACTATGAGGGGATCAAGGCGTTTTCAGAAACCGACCAGACTGAAGATTTGAAAACCATCACGATTCCCGTTCTGGTGATGCAGGGCGACGACGATCAGGTCGTGCCGTATAAGAACGCCGCCCTTCTGCAGGACAAACTGCTGGCGAACAGCGTACTGAAAATTTATCCGGGCTTCCCACACGGGATGCATACCACCCATGCGGATACCATTAACGCCGACATTCTGGCCTTTATCCGCTCATAGACGTTACGTTCAACGCCACCCTGGGGTGGCGTTGTTTATTACCTCTTAGCGCTTCTGCGCAACCAGTTGGATCATGTTGAAATAGGCCCCGGCGCCCGCGTCCATAATGGGCACCATCATCTCCTGGGCTATCTCGCATTGCATAAACTCATCCCACGCCTGCTGGCAGGTGTCCATTTCCCGCACGGTGGTCAGAATCGCACCGGGCTCTTTTTCCCACAGCGCTTTCCACCAGCAGAGCGGATAGAAATACCACTCGGGGGTCCAGAAAGGTTTAACCACCTCCGGGAGATGCGTTTCGCTGTACTCTCCGATAAACCCGGGAACGGCAACCGCAATATGTCCTCCGGGTTTCAGGAAAGGTAGCAGCGTGCCCAGCATGGCGTCATTGTTGCCAAAGTATTGATAAGCATCCACGCTGACGATCAGGTCAAAGTAGTCATGCGCAAAAGGGATCGCTTTTGTGGCATCAACCAGAAGCGGAAAGATTTTCCCGTCCAGACCCCGTTCACTGAAGCGCGCCGCATTTTCACCCGGCGTAATCCACAGATCGGCGGCAAACACCGTGGCGTCATATTTTTCGGCGAGCAGGATAGAAGAGATCCCTTTCCCGCAGCCGAGATCGAGAATGCGCATCCCGGGAGTAATTTGCAGTTGAGCAACCAGCTCCTCGGTAAGCCGCATGGCGTTTGGGCCCATCATGGTGTCGAGCAAAAAAGCGCGGTCATAGCTATCTGTGTAAGGTGTATTCATCACTGCTCCTTAGCGATTATCCAGCTGGGCGCGAACGTTGTTCAGCCCGGTGGTGTTGATGCGGTAAGGCTGCCCGTTCACGGATCGGATCAGCTTTTTAGTACGGAGTTTTTTGAAGACGTTAAGCGTGCAGTCGCTCAGCACCACCCCTTCTCGGGTATAGCACTCAACGGACGTGATGCGGCCAGAACTGTCGCGGACGTGCACAATACGTCCACCTTTGGCGAGAACGTGTAAGGTACGTTGTTCCTGACGGGATAAATTCATACTGGAAAACCTGTGTAATCATCATGCGTAAAAACGAGCCCACACCCAAAGGTGCGTGCGTAAGGTTTAAGCGCAGCGATAACCAGTCCGTCCTGAAGAGGGCGGGAAACTGATTATCTGATGAAAACATTCTCCAGCATCAAAGCCTCGGTAAGAGATAAATAGGTATTTACGGGGTGAATGATAACGCCTGGTTTTTACAGGGGAATAGCGGGAGGTTAAAAGTGTGATCTGGATCGGTCCGTGAAATCGTCATTAGTCCCTTTTACTGCCAGACTGGGGCATCTTACTGAACGCTGACTGGAGCTTTTTAATGCCTGACTATACCGTGGTTGAAACCGTCCCCGCTGCGGAGGACTTTTGCCGCCTGCGCGAAATCTCGGGTCTTAGCCCTCGCCCGCTGGAGGCGGCCCGAAAAGCGCTGCCCGGCAGCTGTTATGGCATGCATATTCTGTGTGAGGGTAAACCGGTGGGTATGGGGCGAATCGTGGGGGACGGTGCGTTGAATTTCGATATTGTCGACGTCGCCGTCGATCCCCTTCATCAGGGGAAAGGGCTCGGCAGAGCGATCATGGAAACGCTGGTTGCCTGGCTGGATGACCATGCCTGTAAAGGGGCGTACGTTTGTTTAATGGCAGATGTGCCCGAGCTTTATGCCAAATTTGGTTTTACGCTCGTTCGCCCGGCAAGCGAAGGAATGGCCAGAGTCTGGTGAAGGGGAAATCCGCGGTAGGACAAAAAGAAAAACCCCAGGTTCACGAGTAACCTGGGGTTTATATCTGGCGGAAGCGCAGAGATTCGAACTCTGGAACCCTTTCGGGTCGCCGGTTTTCAAGACCGGTGCCTTCAACCGCTCGGCCACACTTCCTAAGTGAGGCGAACTATAAACACCTCACCGCGCGCTGTAAAGAGTCGCGCCATTCGTTCGCTGTAAAAATAGTCAAAACGTGTTTAATCGGTTGAACTGACGACACATCGACGATTTTATCAGCACTGGCTTAGTGCTTTTTAATGTACATATCTTTCGTGAAATAGTACCCCAGCTTATCCGGCGTAAATCCGCCTACCCACGGTTTCACCAGGTGCGTACGAACGTAGTGATAAACCGGAATGGCCGGCACATCGCGTCCCAGCAGATCTTCCGCCTGCTGGTAGTACTTACCCCGCTCCTCGGCTGTTTTGGCTTTTGCGGCATTCACCAGCGCCCCGTCGTATTCCGGGTTGCTGTACTGGCTGGTATTTTCGCTGTCGCCGGTGCGGAAGTTGTTCAGGAAGGTCGCCGCGTCGTCATAATCGGCAATCCAAGCGTAGCGCACCGCATCGAAGTTGTGGGTATGCATGGTGTCCAGCATGGTTTTCCACTCCTGATTCTGCAGTTTTGCCTCCACGCCAAGGTTTTTCTTCCACATGGAGCTGGCAGCAATGGCGATACGCTGGTGCGATTCAGAGGTGTTATAGAGCAGGTTGAAGCTCAGAGGATGGCTGGCGTTATACCCGGCCTCGTTCAGCAGCTTTTTCGCCTCAGCGATACGCTTGTCCAGCGGCCAGCTGGCGTAATCCGGGTTCTGTAGCTTAACGCCGCCGATATCCGGCTGGCTGATGAGCCACGCCGGGCGCTGCCCCTGCCCTAAGACTTTCCCGGCAATGATGTCTTTATCCAGCGCCATGTTCAGCGCCTTACGCACGCGCGCGTCGTTGAACGGCGGCCGGGTAGTATTGAATTCGTAGTAATAGGTCGCCAGCTGCGGAGAGACATCCAGCTGGCTGCCCAGGGTTTTCTTCAGCTGAGCAAACTGGTTAATCGGCACCGTATACACAATATCAATCTCGCCCGCTTTGAAGCGGTTCACGTCCGAGGCCTCGGACGTGATGGGCAGATAAGTGACCTTGTTAATCACGGTATGCGCGTTATCCCAGTAGCGCGGGTTACGTTCCGCCACGATGCGTTCGTTGACCACCCACTGCGACAGCTTGTACGCCCCACTGCTGACGAAATGCTCCGGCTTGGTCCACTTATCGCCGAAACGACCAATCAGCACTTTATCCACCGGCACCAGCGACGGGTGCGCCAGCATCGCGAGGAACGCGGCGTTTGGCTGGGTGAGCGTCACTTCCAGCGTGGTGTCGTTAATCGCTTTTACGCCCAGCGTGTCGGGCGCTTTTTTCCCCTGAGCGATATCGGCCGCGTTGGCGATATGCATGTTGCCCGGATAGCTCGCGTACGGCGAAGCGGTTTTCGGGTCGATCAGGCGCTGCCAGCTCCAGACCACATCTTCTGCGGTAATCGCCGTGCCGTCGCTCCAGGTGATGCCCGGGCGCAAATGGAACGTCCAGACGGTGTTGTCCTTGTTCTCCCATTTTTCTGCCAGCCTCGGCTGGACTTCGCCTGCCGGGGATACGCTCACCAGCCCTTCGAATAAATCACTGATAATATTGAATTCGACATCGCTTTCGACTTTGTGCGGGTCGAGCGAGGCCGGTTCACTGCCGTTATTCCTGACCAGTTCCTGCTTATCGGCCAGCGCGGTTCCTGCCGGCACGTTCGCCGCCCAGGCTGCCGTGCTGGCGCACAGGATCCCGGCGGTGAGTAAAGAGAGCGTAAAGTGCGTGCGTGCTTGTGGTTTCATTTCCTTCGCCTTATTGTCTGTTTTATGACGATCCGGAAATAACTCTTAGCGCCCGAACGGTAATAACGCAATATTTTTCAGTAACCTATAAGAGCTTGATCTGGTAAATACTTTTAAACCGCTGTTCATCCTGGTGAAATGAACTTTCGCAGAAGAAACCACCACCTCCGGCGCTAAGGTGCTGAGTAAAGATGGGTAAAACCACTTTGAGACTGGCGCGCCGTTTCCTATTCTTTCCGTTAATTACATCTGTCATAAGAGAGTGACTCATGGATCGTATAATTACTTCTTCACGCGACCGCACATCGCTACTCAGCACCCACAAGGTGCTGCGCAATACCTATTTCATGCTCAGCCTGACGCTGGCATTTTCAGCGATCACCGCAACCGCCAGCACCGTGCTGATGCTGCCATCCCCGGGGCTGATCCTGACGCTGGTGGGCATGTACGGTCTGATGTTCCTGACCTACAAAACCGCTGACAAACCGGTCGGTATTCTGTCTGCGTTTGCCTTCACCGGTTTCCTGGGCTACATCCTGGGGCCAATGCTGAACGCGTATCTGTCTGCCGGAATGGGCGACCTTATCGGTATGGCGCTGGGCGGTACCGCGCTGGTGTTCTTCTGCTGCTCGGCCTACGTGCTGACCACACGTAAGGACATGTCCTTCCTCGGCGGCATGCTGATGGCGGGTGTTGTGGTGGTGCTGGTGGGTATGGTGGCAAACATCTTCCTGCAGCTGCCGGCCCTGCACCTGGCGATTAGCGCCGTGTTTATTCTGATTTCTTCCGGCGCGATCCTGTTCGAAACCAGCAACATCATTCGCGGCGGTGAGACGAACTATATCCGCGCCACCGTGAGCCTGTACGTGTCGCTGTACAACATCTTCGTCAGCCTGTTGAGCATCCTGGGCTTCGCCAACCGCGACTAAGCCGACCTGCTGAAACATTAAGGAGAATGCCGCTGGCATTCTCCTTTTTTTATGCCCTACTCACCCCGGCAAATATAGGTCGGGTATCGCCGGTCCTGTATTAGCCATACGGAAGGCGCGAGCTCAGAGATCGTCAGGTAGTAGCGTGCTGTCGGATACGCGAAGCTACCCCACTGTTCATCCGGCGTATTGTCATTGTGCCGCCGCCAGGTTTTGGTGTAGCTCAACACAATGACCTTATCATCGTCCCGCTGCTCCCAGGTAAAGTCCACATCCCGGTCAACGATCAAATTTTGCCCGCCGGCCCTTGCCGCGCCTTTATAGGTGGTCACTCCTGTTCCATCGCGATGAAAATAGAACTGGGCAACGGCATTGACCTTCACTTCACTGGCTTCTCCCTCATTGCGCGTAAAGTTAAATTCCGTGCCGCAGGCCAGCACATCCTTTTTAACCGCACAGCCGGAATAGTAAAACAGCGCCAGGGCACCACCGACCAGCGCACCGCCCAGCCCAAAAAGAAGTTTTATTTTCATTTTTGTGCCCCGCTTTTATAACGTATGGTCTTACACAGGCTGGATTGGCTGACCGGGCAGGCGCCAATGAACACCTCATCTGCAGCGGAAAGAGAAAAACGGGCGCTGAAATAATAAATGTCGTACTCCTCGCGTTCGCACGCCACGTTACTGGCCTCCAGCCGCTCCGCTAACGTCGATAACACCAGCGGTCTTCCGTGATCGTTAATAATCCAGATGCTGCAACGCGCGATTTTATCCTTAACCGGCTTGAGTTTCGCCGGAACGAAAATCTCCTGCTGTCGGCTAAAATAGAGGGTCGCCCCCAGCGCAGCGACGATCAATACGGCCACAATCGCCCATTTTTTCATGGACGCGCGTCGAGGCTTTACCTCATGCGGTACGGACGAGGGATGAGGAGCGGTGGATTTATTTTCTCCGGGCTGAAAAATCACATCGGCCTCAAAACGAAACCCGTAACGGGGCACGGTCACGATAAATTCGTGCCCTTCTCCCAGTGACTGGAAGCTTTTACGTAATTCGCTAACCGCTTTATTAAGGTTATTTCCCGATGGCGTAAAGCCAAATTCCTCCCACACCCGAGCGATCAATTCCTCCCGACTCAGGTCGCGTCCTTTGTGTTTAATAAATTCCTGCAAAAGCCGAACGGCTGGCGCCGAAAGCGTTAATACAGTTTCTGGTTGTCCAACAAGACTTATTGCATGTGCTTCAGGATCGAATAACAACGAATTATTGCATATAAAAAACATCTTTTATTCTCGGCTGTTACCGCATGCTTTTTTATCCCTGGTACATCGACATGAAAAACGCCTCCTGAACTGCTTATTTTTTCATCAGAAGGAATTTTCTTCCCATCCCTGGTCGCGGTATTTTCGCTTAACTATACAACCTTAATGCCAGAAAATCAGGATAAAAAACTGTATTTAACGAGTTAATTAATACAAATTTTCACAAACTGCTGTTCTGGTTAAAGTTTCCCTGCCCTGAAGCGATACGAAAGCAGACGGTGACCTGGTGTTAACGCGCCGCCGAAGAACTCAGAGCAGGCAGACTGAATGTGAAACAGAAAAATAGAGTGAACGTGAAAACAGCCTTTTATGTCGCCGCGCTGTCATTGCCATTTTTCTCAGAAATGACACTGGCCAATATGAGCGTGTACCCCATGGAACTTAACGTGGATAAGTCCGGTGCGGCGCAAATTAAGGTGGCTTCGAAAACGGATGATATTCAGTTCATTCGGGTGAGGCAAAAGAAAATTCTTAATCCCGGCACCGCCCAGGAAAAAGAGATTGATGTGGCCTCGTGGAAAGAAGGCGGCGTTGTTGTCACGCCCGAAAAATTTGCCCTTGCGGCAGGCGCAATGCGCGTGGTGCGCCTGGTATCGCTGACGCCACCGGAAAAAGAGACCACCTGGCGCGTCTATTTTGAAGGGGTTAAGCAACCTGACAGCATTATTCCGGGCAAGGCAGAAAACCCTGCAGCGACGGCGACGCTGGGCGTCAATGTCATTTGGGGTGCCTTGATCCACCTCGCGCCAGAAAAAAGCGTGGTTTCACTGTCGATTGACCCTCTCAGGGGAACGATTAAAAACAACGGCACGCTGCGGGTGCCGCTGAGAGAAATTGGTATTTGTGATGCAAATTCATCGTGTAAATGGATTAAAGAGGACGCGACGATTTATCCGGACACCGAACGGAAATTAAAAACGCTCACAGCGATACACGGCCAGAAATATAAATTCCGCTACTTCAACTGGGTGAATAAAACCGCTGAAGAAGCTGATTTACCCGTCGTGCAATAACACGACGTCACTGTAAAACCCCATGTGGGTTGTTTAAAGAGCCAGGGTGCTCATTTGTAAATATGGAGATATCAATGCGTAAGTATTTTAAACCCCTGATGATTGTTGCCGCGATGACCACGTCCTTTAGCGCGCTGGCAATTCAAAAAGACATTACCGTTAACGCCAGCGTTGATTCACAGCTGGATATGACCCAGGCCGATAACACCCCGCTGCCGGCAAGCATCGATATGCAGTACCTGCCGGGTCGTGGTCTGGAAAGCTACCGCCTGAATACCAAGGTATGGTCTAACTCCGCCACCAGCAACGTGAAAGTCCGTCTGGTTAGCGCAGCGCAGCTGGCGAACGCCGACGGCGCTGAGACCATCCCTATGACGGTGAAGCTGGGCGATAAAACCCTCACCACCGCAGATGTTGAATATACCGGTACTGAACTGTTCCCGGGGAGCATTGAAAACGGCTCAGCGGTACTGCCGCTGACCATTTCTCAGACCACCAAAGGCATTCTGAAAACCGGTCAGTACAGCGGCGTAGTCAGCCTGATGCTGACGCAGGCGACCACCACGGAAGGCGGTGCATAACACCACAGCACCTAAGGAATAACGTCAGAGGGTGCCCACCCTCTGACGTCAGGATGATGTCGAGGCTCGTTCATGGCGTTTCACAGAAATACTCTCCTCTTTGTTGCTTTGTTACCCGCATCCATCCAACTCGCCTGTGCCGGGATGGCCGTCCCGCCAGGTTTTGAAGATCTGGCGAAAACGCAGCGCCTGTGGACAGAGGTGAACCTCTACGGCGAGTCGCTTGGCCTTTTTGAAACGGATATTACGCTTGAAACGGTGAGCTTTGTCGCGCCTGACACCGTGGTTGCGGCCATCAAACGCCGCTTCAATGACGATCCTGCCCTCGTTGCCACCGTGTCGGCCGCGCTGGCCGTTCCGCTTGCCCGTAACGGCAACCTGGCGTGCAGCAGCAACGGCTCCGCAGCGGGATGCGATTACATAGACACCGACCGCGCGGCCATTATCTATGACGAAAATAACGCCCGCATTGGCCTGTTTCTGGACAAGAAATTTCTGCCTAAGCCGACATCGGACAACCAGTGGTATCAGCCCACGCAGGACACCGAAAATGCGCTGATCCATCAGCAGAATATTAATTTTGTTGCCGACAGGGATTATCAGTCAGCCACCGTGCAGGGCAATGGCGCGCTGTCGCTCACGCAGGACGGCTATGTTAACCTCGACTGGACGTGGCTTGGGCAGCGTTCAAGGCACCAGCAGGAACAGGAGATCACCGTCAACAACGCCTGGTTCCGCCAGGATATTCTGCGTCAGTACTACGTCCAGGCCGGCGAGATGGATACCCGCGATCTGTTCAGTAATGCCGGCGGAAATATCAACCTCAGCCAGCTGCCGCTGGGCAAGATTCGCGGTCTGCGCACGGGTTCTACGCGGGCGTGGATCAATCCGGTGCAGCAGTCGAAGGGAACCCCTGTCACCGTGCTGCTGTCCCATGACGCGCGTATTGACGCCCGCCGCGGTAATCAGCTGCTGGCGAGCTTCTACCTGAATGCCGGGGCGCAAACCCTGGACACGCGCTCGTTCCCGGACGGGAGCTACACCGTGACGCTCTCCATCTATGAAAATAACCGGCTGACGCGCACCGAGCAGGTGCCGTTTACCCGAACCGGCATTACGCCATTCGACCGCGTCGAGTGGTTCCTGCAGGCGGGCGAAACCGACAATAGCGATCGGAACGAAGAACGCAGCGCGGTTGCGCAGGCGGGCGTACGTGTGCCCGTCACCCCGACGCTGGCGCTGACCAGCGGCGCAACGTTCAAGAAAAACCAGCATTTTCTGGAGAATGCGCTCGACTGGAGCCGGGGCTTCAACGCGGGCCCGATCGACGGCGTGCTGAGTACCCGGTTTAGCTACCTTTACGGCAGCGAAGGTCAACGCGGCAATATTCAGCAAATCAGCTACAACGACGGTTTTTCACTGAGCCTTTATCGCAACGCGCTCTCAGCGGAAAACTGCAACACCCAAAGCGCGGGCTTTGACGCCGTGAACGGCTGTTATCGCACCCTCTCGGTGATGTTCTCCGTTCCTGTTGGTTCCTGGTATGCGAGCCTGGGGTATTCGGATAACCGCAACGAAGGACGGTACGTTTCGCGTCGGGAGCTGCCGGACAGCGACGATCGCCACGATGCGGGTTTGCCGTGGGAATCGGTCTATATGTCCCGCACGCGCACGCGCGCCTGGCAGGGTGGGCTGAGCAACGCGTTTAGCACCCATGGGCTGAATATTAACAGCAGTATTAACCTGTTCATGCGTAACGATGACTCCCGGGAAGGCAGGGATAAAGGCGGCTACCTGAGCGTGAGCCTGTCTATGGCGCATAACCGTCAGGGCGATGCGTCAAGCTATACCTCTCTGGGCGCAACGTGGCAGCACCAGCAGCGCGAAAAAAATCAGCTGAGCTACAACGTGGCGCATAACTGGTACGCCGATGCGCGCGGGGAAAATGAGTATGGCCTGAGCGCGTCGGGCATTAACAGCGATTCGCTGAACGCTTCAGCCTATACGCGCCAGGGCGGACGATACGGCAACGGCAGCCTGACCGTGAGCGATGCCTGGGATCGGCAGGACAACCGCCACACCCTGAGCAGCAGCGGAAACTACAGCTCGACCCTTGCGCTCTCGCGCTCTGGCCTGTGGCTGGGCCGCTGGAGCGACGGTCGTCCCGCTTCAGCCGTCGCGGTTAACGTTGCCACACCGGAAGATACCCAGGACTCGGGCGTCGCCGTGTCGCTGGATAACAGCGGCAGCGCAGACATTCCGGGCAACAGCCGCGCGCTTTTCGCCGTACCGGGCTATCAGCAGACAACATTGACGATAAACGAATCGCTGGATGTCTCACGGGGAGCCAGCAGTGAAATTACGCAGGGCTCAGGCAGCAGAACGCTGTTTATGGTGCCGGGCAAACTGCTGCGTCGGGACGTACAAACCACCGCCAGCTACACCTGGCTCGGCCAGCTAACCGACGAGCGTCATTTGCCGTTTATCGGCGGCGTGCCGCTGAACGTGAACGGCTGGAGCGACCTTGGCAACGGCGGGTTTAGCGCCCAAAGCGACGCCCTGCTGCATAACCTCTACCTGGTGCGTCAGCAGCAGTTTTATCAGTGCGCGCTGAACGTGAAGAGTATGCGCGACGTCGTGCGCTACGTCGGGTCGATCCCCTGCCGGGAATTAACCTTCTCTGCCCTGCCGGATGCCGTCCAGCAGCAGGCGCAGCTGATGCTGGCCGGACGAACGACCCCAGCCAGCCCGACAGCCATGAACGCCGACAACCTCGTGAAAGGGAAATGATGTGATTAAGTACCTCTTTATTTTACTATTTTTAAGCCTGTGGGCCGGCCAGACGCTGGCGGGCGCCCCCGCGGGACGCAACACCAGTGCAGGGATCAGCTTCGACCGCACGGCACCGCCTGCGCGTTTTGATATCTGGCTTCATGAATCGGGTGGCTATGACGCCGCCGACCCGCAAAAGTGGGGGCGTAATACCCTGACCTGTCAGTCCCGGACCGACACCACGTACGGGGCCTGCATGAACGCCCCGGTCTGGTTCTCGGCGAACCCGGCCGCGCCCTATGCCATCAATTTACGTTTTACGCATTCCCTCACCGGCAAGACGGTGGATATCAAGGTGTATGGCGATCACTACATGTTTATCAACAACAGAGTGTTCACCTTTGCGAGCTTTGTCACGGGAGGGACGGCGGACATTCCGAACTGGAACAGAGAGCCCTACTTCGATTTCTATATCGTGAAAAGCGAGCTGGATAAGCTCGCCCTGCCGGGGATCTGGACCGCAACGCTGAAGCAGGACCTGCGTCAGTGGGGGAGCGCCGACTGCGGCGGGAACTTCAATGACGTGAATGTCGGCTGTCCTGGCTATCTCACCATCGCCAGGTGGCAGGCAAATATTCGCATTGAGGTGGTCGATCCGGGTAATCAGCAGATCTATCTGCCGGCCTTTCCGCACTCAACGCCCGTCGTTAACCTCAACCTGACCAACTTCCCGGGGCGTCCCGGGGGCAGCGAGATCCAGGGGGAAAACTCGCTGGATATGTGTCTGTACGACGGCAAGAACAGTACCAGCACCCGCGCCTATCTTCGGTTTGAGGATGACGGACTCCCCTCAGCGGATCGTGCCGAAGGCGCGTTTTCTATCAGGCGGCGCGGTGGAAGCCAGACCGACGCGCGGGATCGACTCGATTATCGGGTCTCCGTCACTAATCCCATCACAGGCGCAACCGAAACCGTCGCGAACGGTAAAACCCTGGTCTGGCAAGGTACCAACGATCCGCAGTATCTGCGCCAGGTCGTGCTGCCCGGCGGGCGCGAGAGCGTACTGTGCATTCCTGCACCTATTATCCTGAAAACCCCTGCGTTTGCGGCCAGCAGCAAAAACGCGGGTGACTATACCGGCACGCTGCGCGTTATCTATACGCCCAGCACGTTATAACGAGGTCATCGTGAGTTACGCCATTCTCGACAATAATCGATTTTACGCCGAGGGGTTGCGCTATGCGCTGCTGCGTCGGGGCGTTCAGTTAGAGATCCAAAGCGACACCGTAAAATGGCAGCCAGCGCTGCTTACCCGTCGCGTGCTTGTCATCCGCTGCCGCTTTTCCGTAGCGGCAACGCATCAGTCGCTGATCAACATTTTGCTCAGGCTGGAAGCCGCCCGCTGGAAAGGGAGCCTTTATCTGGTGTGCAACGAAAAGGGATGGGCGCTGGCGACGCATTTACGCAAGCGTTTCGGTACGTTAACCCTTTATATCATCGATGACAGGATCGCCGTTGCGGATGCGGCATATCTGCTGGCCAAAGAGCCGCGTCGCGTTCGAAGCCTGGACTGCTGCCTGACCGTGCCTGAATTCAATGTGCTCGATCTCATGCTGACCGGGTTGCCGGTACGCCACATTGCCATCGTGACGCACATGTCAGAGAAACAGGTTTCATCCCATAAGTGCAACGCGCTGAAGAAGCTCAACGCCAACAATCTGCTGCAGCTGCTCCTGTAGGTCACGGTTTATCCTGAGGCCGCTTTTTTGCTACACTGTCGCCGATTTTTTCACACACGACAGAAGACTATGTTCATTTTTGCAGGCCAGGAAATTGAGACCGATAGCGAAGGCTATCTGAAAGATACGACGCTCTGGAGCGAACCGCTGGCGGAGAAAATTGCGGAAAACGAAGGGATTGCCCTTTCGCCCGAACACTGGGAAGTGGTGCGTTTTGTCCGTGAGTTCTATCTTGAATTCAACACCTCTCCGGCCATCCGCATGCTGGTCAAAGCGATGGCCAATAAGTTCGGTGAAGAGAAAGGCAACAGCCGCTATCTCTATCGTCTGTTCCCTAAGGGTCCGGCAAAACAGGCCACCAAGATTGCCGGCCTGCCTAAGCCGGTGAAGTGTATTTAATAGCGAATACCGAAGTTCATGTATTCCCGGCCGGGTTGATGCGGTTCCGTTAAGACATTATCAACCCGTGCGCTGCGCGGCCCACCCGCTTTCAGCCACGCCACCAGCTTGTCGACCTGCTCCGCTTCGCCACAGGCGACCACCTCAACGCTGCCGTCATCCATGTTTCGCGCATATCCCGTTAGTCCAAGCTCAATTGCTTCGCGCTGGGTGCTGTAGCGAAATCCGACCCCCTGAACGACGCCGTGAACCCAGGCGATGGTGCAGACTTTAGACATATTTCTTCTCCTTAACGTAGCGCTTTCGGCAAACAGCCATAGTGTTGCCGGAAACGGGCGGTGAAACGAGAGCTGGAAAGATACCCACATTGTAATGCGATTTCGCCAATCGGTAATCGGGTTGACTGCAGCTGCGACAAAGCAACGGCCATTCTCACCTCCTCCACAATCTGGCGAAAACTCTGCGACTCTTCACGTAGCCGTCTACGCAGCGTCGGCACGCTCAGGGCCAGACGGCTGGCGACATCCTGCGCGGTCCAGGCTCTGGCGGGCGACAGCATAATGAACTGCCGCACCTGCTCGGTCAGGTTATTGTTTCGCTCAATAAGCAGCGGGCCTGCCGCGCCGTCATGCAGCAATGCCAGCAAAAGCCCGAAGGCCTGATGCTTTTGCAGCGCCTCCGGTAAATCCTGACGCACGGCATGCAGCAGGTTATCCCACATAAACGCCAGCCCCTCGCTCAGCGGGGCGCAGAGCGAATGCAGCGTCGTGCGCGGCCAGTATTTCAGGTAATGCGCTTTGAACTCGGCAACAATTTCCGGCGATAACATCAGCAAGTCCGAGTGAAACAGACCGTTTGCAGGCTGGTTGATAATCTCCATCGCCGTATTGGCAGGGATAATGATGAGCTCATCCCGGGTTGCCACCAGGCGGTTGTCGTCCTGCACAATCACCTTACTGCCGTGAGTGATATGACAAATCGCCGGAAAAAAGAGTTTAACCTGGTGCAGGCGATGCATTTTGCTGGCACTCACTTCACCCGCCGTGAGATGTTTATGTCGAAAATGAAACTCCTGCACCCCGCCCCCCTTATCTGCTGTAGGTTGCTGTTAACTGAGCCTTTGCCAGAACGTGACTATTGAGCATAAAGCCGACCAGCGCGCCGCTGGCATTTTTATCGACGGGCAGTTTATCCACGTCCAGCGCCCAGACGGTAATCTGATAGCGGTGAGGCTTATCCCCTGCGGGGGGACATGCGCCACCGAATCCAGAATAACCGAAATCATTACGCCCCTGCACAACGCCTGGGGGTAATTTTTCGCCGTTCGGGTTACCCGCATCAGCGGGCAGCGTCTGCGTCTTCGCGGGAATGTTGGCTACGGTCCAGTGCCACCAGCCGCTTCCGGTAGGCGCATCCGGGTCATAGACCGTGACGGCAAAACTTTTCGTACCGGCGGGCGGATTGGTCCATGCCAGCTGCGGTGAGGTATTCCCGCCGTGGCAGCCAAATCCCTCAAACACCTGCTGTTGCGCTAACCGCCGTTCGCCGGAAATATCCTGACTGGTCATGCTGAAAGGCGTTGCGGCTAAAACCTGAAAATTCATCGCCGTCAGAGCGGCTATTGCAATTACACTGCGTTTTTTCATGGGGATTTCCTTTGCTGAACCGGAAGTCCACTGTATATCCCGCCGTAGTGCCGTAATGTGCCTAAGCGATTTGATTTTGTGCCGAAACGCTCAACGGCATCCGCAGATGATTGCGCCTTGCTGAATGTGGTAATCTACGCGCCATTTCCTGAAACCGACAGAACAGCAAATTATGAGTGTACGTTTAGTGTTAGCGAAATACTAAAACCTGATAAAAACCCCCTCCAGTTGTTTTTTCTTGCCCCTCTTGATCTGTACAGATTGTAAAACACTTCGACAGCTTCCCCATCAAAGCAACCTCAGAACTCTTTACACCCCAATCGATCGTTTTTATAGATCAATTATACGATATTGATAGATTTTATAGATCAATGTAGGATCATGATTCTTCGTGTAGTGTTTCTCACAAGCAAGACTCACGGGATGGTGATCTGCCCCCGATGGAGTGCGATAGAAAGAAGGTATCCAGAATGACTCTCCTTATAAAAACGTTAAAAATCATGGCCTCAGGCGTTGTTCTCATTTCAGGTATAACCACAGCCTCCAGTACCGTGTATTTCTTGCCAGAGACAAAATCAGTGGGTGTCGCCAGCAGCAACCAAAAAGCCCTGATGTTTCTCGGGATGGACAGGGATGTAAATCTGAAGGGAATATGCTTCGCGATGGCAAAGCATTCATCATCGATCGTGCCGCTGGTAGATATCACTGCTACAACTGATAACGGCAGATTTACGATGCACGGACTACGCCCAAAGAATAACGAAGATACGAAGGAATTGGTCTGTTCACTTGGTTCAGAAGCTGGAGATTTCTTGACAGGCATTTCGAAGTCAACCGCCGTCAACGTGAAACTGGATTTCAATGGCGAGATCCGCAGTTACAGCTTCAACACTACAGAGTTTGGAAAGCTATTGACCGTCAATGGGCAAGACGTGTGGGACAAAGCAGCTAAAGACTATGCACAGGGAGTTCGCGCCCCCATTTTCTATAATAACAACCTTGAAGCCACCAAAAAAAATGTAGCAACCTCAAATGTCGATACACGCAGTTATGAAGCAAGCGATGAGAAACTTAATTCAGTCTGGAAAAGACTTAGCCCTGAAACACGAAAACGCTTACTCCCTTCTCAAAGAGAATGGATAAAACAAAAATCCGACTGCAATAACGAGCAGAAATGCCTTATCAACATGACGAACAATCGTATTCGTGAACTGGAATCTGAAAATGAAAAATAAAGCACTGACTTTGGTTTTAAAAAATGACCTGATAACTTCGTCTTCTGGTCAAACCTATAATGGAAAATACATGGTTGGATATTTTCACCTGACAGATAAGTTTATCGTTGAATATATGAATCTGATACATGGAGTCGAAATACCTGATTCATGGATAAGTAGCTGCTTCACTAATATATCAGATACTGATACCCGTAAGGTTATGTATATGGAGGGCTGCGATTTGTTATCTAAACATATAATAAATGAGATCCGTAACGCAGTTAAGTCCTCCACTAATAACGTGAAAACATACCGTAATGGGGAGCATATTGTTAAGATAGAAGTTATGGAAAAGCAAAATGATAGCAGACTCTAAATTTCACTTTAAAAAAACGATTGCAACTGTTGCCATCTCCTTCGGGATTTATATGTTGAACGGATTAGCAATACAACCAAGCCAAGCCAGCACATACGAATCAATACAAGTATCAAACAGAGACTCAGCTTCTTTGCAACAAAAAGAGCAACTAGCCAAACCATCAATTATCGATATACTTCCAAGGGCGTATACTACCGGGGAAGTTTATGCGCAGTTTAAAGAACACGAATTCAGGGCAACGAATGATTTCAAGAAATGTCGTTTGATGGTTATTGGTAAAATTAAAAGCATCGGTACAGTCACTTTCAGTAAAAAACCGTTAGTAACGTTATATATCCCTGATTCGAATGAAGGAATAAAATTCATTTTCGAAAATACGGATTATGATAACGATAAGGTAGCAACGTTAAACGTGGGAGATATAGTAATTATTGCAGGACGGAATGCACGCCCAGGAACATTTGAGGGTATTTTTTTAGATCGTTCGCAAATCATGACTAATATGATTTCAAAAAATAAAAGACAGCTGCTGGCTGTTAATGGTGGCGTCTACGATCGGGAGATTTGCCAGAAGTAATGCTCTATATGATCTTCAAATGCAGGGGCGCCCCCCCTGCATCACTAATCAAAAAGTTAACTTATTTAATCAATATATGACCCACTGATTAGGATTAAATAAAAACATATCCGACCAAGAAAACAACTACGTTCAACCATATGTAAGGTGTCTGCGGCGCTGGGGTCGTTATGTGTCGCAAACTGTATCCAATTTTGTAACGCAGCAGAATCCCTAAATCTTAACACGCAGTCATCCACCGCGAAGATTCCAATAGTTCCTCCCATCTCCAAAAGTCAACCTTGTCATGGTTGATTAGTCAAATCGATAAAAATTGCACGTAAAAATGAAATCTACCATTAGGAAAACTCAAGAAGATCATTCTATTGACTTACACTGCACTAAAGACTTGTCCATAAAAAAAATCGGAGATATAACTTTTCATTGCATTGGTTTTTTCGCGTGTGGCTGGATCCATGTAGTTGGTGACTCAAGGTTGTAGTCAACGGCATTTCAAGTCAGGGATAGCCTGCTACCCAAATCAAGTGCGGAACGTTTGATTGATAACTTATGTTAACAAAGGATTAACGACAAATGGATAAAGATTGGATTCTTCAACAGAAAGAGACTCGACGTACGTTTTCAAAATCGACTTGGATACCCCTGCGGCAATCCTTGGATAATGCGCAAGGAGACGTCAAGGAAATCGGCTACATCAATGAGTATTTTGGATGTGGATCAGTTGCATTCCCACCGCAGAATCGTGAAGTCGCCGAAAGCTTAAGCTGGAGCGAAATAGGAATTGGAACAACCATATCTCCTTACGCATACAAGGATGGGTATTATTCTGCAATTGATGAGTATCAATATAATGATAAAGACCCGATTGGTATTCACTTAGTGCTTGAATTGCCTCAGCCAGTAGTCGGAGGAAGACAGTGGATACTCAATCCTGACCTTGTTGCAGCACTTCGCCTCATTAAAGAGGGAGAACAATGGGTAAGACCTGAAGAAAATTTTGTAGTTGTCGCTCGTGAAGTTCTCGATGAAAACGGTGAGCACCGTCTGATCGAAATAAAGAGAGAATTTTTAATCGATTACTTGGCTGCTCGAAATCTGTCGTTACGGCTCTCTTACTACCGTCAACGAATTGAAAATGTAGCTTCACTTGAAACTAGCCAATATGAAAATTTGGTGAGCCACAAAGAACAGCGTGATGGCGGGCAATACGAGTTATTAATCCGCGAAATAAATGATGTATTTGGCGGCAGTTGGGCATTGTTCCGCGCATGGAGAACAGATGTCGACGAAGATGAAGATGCGCCCGTAATGGGGCCAGAAACTGACGAGAACACCGATTATGAAAAATCTCATGGGCGAAAAGATGGTTATACGGGGGTTCGAGTCGAGGGGGAATTCTGGCGTGATGAGTGGATAGAACATCAAGGAGTAAGCACACGTATAAGAGGAGATTTAGATAAAAATCTACCTTATTTCATTGTTGAAACCGATGGAACTCGTTTAGCATCTGCCGAATTAGATAACGAAGATGTTGGAAGATGGTTGTGGTTTCGCTCCAGTATCGTTAGTGAACTGCTTGCTCTCAGAGGATTTTCACTCAGGTGGTATTCAGCAGAAACTGGAGGAATCATTTCCACTTCAGGGTATTCGATTCACTTCGGTATAAATTCTTCCGATTTGATTACCATTTACGCTTATGACATCGCTCGTCTTCCTGCATGGGAGCAACATATATGGGCTGCCCATAATGTTGTACCGGATGGGAAAGTTTCAGGTGAACTATTAGATTCTCAAGTAAAGTGTCGCCCTGCATCAACCCACGCTGTGGAAGAGCTATTTTTCGATGTCATTGAGATGCTTGAGAGCGGATTCCGCGGCGTCTTCAACGTTCCGCTTTTTACACATGATATTGATCGCTCTGAGGCTATGAATCATGTCTCCCGCTTCGCGGTCAAAGATCAAGCGTCCCTTTTGAGGTTAGCAAAAGAGCTTATACGAATTTTTACTGATCGGTTGGACGTACGCGAACTTCGTAAACTTTCAACACACGCGAACAAGGACAAGCTGGGTTCAAATAAACTGCTTGAAGATATCCTTGCTCAAAAAATTGGCCCAGAGAAAGCGCGGAAGGTATTTGGTCCCATAGCAGGAACATACGATATGCGAGTGGGAGATGCTCACCCTACCAGTTCGAAAATTGGAGATGCTTTAAAGCTTGCAGGTATTGATGACAATAATTCCTATTTAAGGCAAGGTGAGCAACTCATATCAAATTTTGGTCAATCAATTTGGTGGATTGGAAAGTTACTGTTTAAAGACACATGAATCATGTAATGTATTAATTAATAAGTATAATTTTTATACTTTATATGTTTTTACCTACCGACTCATTTTGTTCGGAATAAGGCATTAGTGAAGTCGGCTATGAACTTTTAGCCGACTCTCTATCATCTCCTGACATAAGAGTTATTACTCCCCCAAGCCAATATGTATCGATTGGGTATACCTGATAAAGACCATTATGCAAAGTCTCAATAGGGTTAAATTTAACCCTATTGACAGCAAAATAGCGTAATGTATCATAGGGGTATTGAATCAATACTTAAAAGAGAACATATATTGAATGTCCGTATCTACTGCCGTGCATCTACGGAAGGCCAACATGCTGATCGTGCATTAGATAGCCTGCGCGAATTTGCGCGAAGCAAAAACTGGTTGGTTGCCGGAGAATACATTGAGAATGCAAGTGGTGCGAAGCTAGAGCGTGTTGAACTAATTCGTCTACTGGCTGAAGCACAGCCCGGAGATCTTCTTCTCATTGAAGCTATAGATCGTCTAAGCCGTCTTAAACATGAAGAATGGTCTGAACTCAAAGCTACGCTGAACAGTAAAGGACTGGTCATTGTATCAATGGATTTGCCAACAAGCTGGCACATGGTTGAAATGTCCGGTAGTGACCTAACCAGCGGCATTCTTCGGGCAGTCAATGCCATGCTAATCGATATCCTTGCGACAATGGCACGACAAGATTATGAAACCCGTCGTAAACGTCAGGCTCAGGGGATTGAAAGAGCAAAATCGGAAGGCCTATACACCGGGAAAGAAAAGGATATGCAAGCCCGCGAAGTGGTTCGAGAAATGTTGGCACAGAATGTTAAACCAGCCCACATAATGAAAGCTGCTGATATCAGTCGTGCAACGTTCTATCGAATCAAAAAGGAATTAGTAATCTAGTTCAAAAAGTATATTAGCTCGGACTCGAACTGACAGTTATCGCATACAGAGTACAATCAAATCTGACTGCCCGCTTTGTTCAAAAGCGGACAGTCATTAGTAATTCAACCATTCTTAAATTAGAATTTCTGAAACGTCTTCTATTATAGGAAGGCTGTTAAATTCTATAACCAGTCTACCATCAATCACATGATAATGAGATGCATTTGGCAATATATCCATTGGGAAAGGATGTAATGCATTAGGATTGTGATAAACGGCTAAACCTTCACCCCAAGTCTCAGTATATTTTTTGGTTGGAATTATCTTTGTAATAAGTTCGATCGCCCACGTATTAATATTAGGTGACTTTACTGTGCGTCTGATTTTATACTTACTGTTATTAAAGCCATCTTTTAACCCCATCCGGTTGAATTTATCAATATCACTCGATGGAGAAAATAATATTGCACTAATGTTTTCAGCCCCTTCGAGCTCAAAAAAACCTGATGGAACTTCTTTTGTCCCCCAGATATGACAACCAATTTTTTCACGCTTCTCAACACCTTCGGATGTTATTTTTTGTTGAAAACCATAAAGATATAATGGCAATGCGTCATGACTAATATTACCAGCACCTTTAAACTGACAATCAGCTATAGCAATTACAAACGGTTTTCCGGAAACATGTTCCTGCTCCCAGTATTTCTTTTTTAATTTCGCAAGCAAAGGGCCAGAATACCGAGTTGGAAAATAATTTACCAAAAGATTATTGTATTCATCTATATTTTCCCTGTTTACTTCTGGCATTGGGATTGGTAGACCTCTCCGATCTAACGGTTTATTAACAGTAGTAGCCTCGATTGAGAATGGGATGCTGTTGAATCCATTAACATAGGATAAGTTAAAATCAGGAGCATTGAATGAAGTATCGAACACGCAGTCATTTTCAGTAAATATACAGTAAAGAAGTATCTCCCAGACCCTTTGATTAAACCCAGTGGTTTGGAATTGCTCTACAAAATTCCCATCTATGTCAGTGTACCATCTCATTAATGGTTCTATAATATTTTTGGCTGCTGAATACTCTGGCGATTCCTTTACTAAGATGAAGTCTGAGTTTGTGTTGTGCTTATTAAGGTCAACAAAAAAATCCATTGTTTTAACATTTTCATCACCTTGCACCCCTTGCTCATCAGCTAATGGATGTAATTCACGTAATCTATTTAATAACCTCCTCTTTGTTTTAGCTTTGTTATCGTCAAATTCAGTCATAGCAATAAAGCGATATTTTTTATTTAGATCTCGAGCGAATATAATTCCAGTGTATTCGTAGTCAATAGTATCCAACAGCAACATACCTAATACTTTCCCGTCGAAGGTTTCGAACCATTCTAACTCCTTAGAATGAGATTTTACTCGTGGGTTTCTAGCATAAGTTGCTAGTGCATTGAATCTTGAATAACTTATTGGATTGATAACTATTGGTGCCATGTATAACCTCCAAATATCAAAAAGCTGTAAATTATAAGCTTTAATAAATTTATCACAAAAAAACACTTCATTATTTGGCATAACATACAAATATGCTTTGGCTATCTGAATGGAGAAGGACATAATTAAGTTTCAAAGCATGTCCGCTTCTGGCCAAACAGGGAGTACCTGGAAAGGATGATTAATGGCGAAAATAGCACTGGTATCAACATCGGCAATTTTTTGTACCCTGCTTCAAAGTAGCGCTGCATGGCGTATCTCAATTTGCATCTCTCAGGTATTCATCCCAGCGAGCTGTCAGTTTGTCTTTGTTCAGGCGGTAATGCAGTGGGGTGATCACGCGGCCTTCATATTTCTCAAACTCAATACCTGGTTTGAAATGAACAGTCATTGTCTCAGGATTAATTCCCATCTTGTTCGCGTCAAACAGGCGGTGCAGGGTAGGTGACAGCAGAATGCCGTTACTCGCGCTGTAATCCCCTTTGGCCGCGCTTTCAATGTGAGCGGCATCCAGTACACCGCCCAGTTGTTTACCGGACACTGCACAACGGTAACCGAAGTTGTAGCAAAGCTCTGCTTTAAATTCAGCCTGGATTGCCGCATCGCGCTGACGCACCAGACGTTCGCAGGAACCGCCTTTCAACTCGCGTCCATCGCGCAGCGGGTTGACCGTAGTCATATCCTGCTCTTCCAGCTCGTCCATGTCATTCGGCGTTTCGACGCTTATTTCCAGCGTCTGGCGGAGGTTAGGTAAACGCGCTTCCAGTTTATCCCCGAAATGCTTCGGCTGTACGCTCTTCTCTTTAAGTGGATCGTGAGACATCAGTAATGGTGCGGTCAACTCTACGGCGGCCGTTTCGTTGATAATCTCCGGCGCGACAACAACTGAATCATTTGCTCCAGTTGATATAATTGCGACAGCCAAGTACTGTGCGAGGAGTTGCTCTGCCGTATAGCCACTTTCATGGTGTTTATGTACGAACATCGCAAACTCATGACGGCTTGCAACTGGAACCATCTTCATGGCCTTTTCAATACCCGTCAGTTTGCGCCTGATGGTGGCCTCTTTCGGCTTAGGCAGCGGTAGATCGTATCTTTTGATGGTGACCGCTGGCGTGTCAGCTCCCTCTAACCGCTTCTCGTTTCCGCTAAAGCTGATAACTTCAGGCTTAACTTCAGACTTCGCTATTGGGTTCTGATGTAATACCGCTCCAAAGGTCAGTTTCTTTTGAGGTGCGAATGACCGTGACGCGTCGCGTGCGATCTTCCACGCATCCACTTTGATGCTAGCGGGCTTTTTTTTCAGCAGATGGAGGGTCTTGGCTCTGAGTTTGCCCGGTTTCTGGCGGTTCTTTACAGGAGCTGGTGCGGCTAACGGCGGGACGCGCGATGCTACAATCTTTTCCTCGCTGGCTCTGCTTTGCTGTTGATGTTCTTTGGCTCGAAGGCGTTTAACCTCTATCGTACGGGACTGACCGACCAACGTATCTCGTTCCATATCGTACGTGATTTCAGCAACATTTTTTCCGCGTGCCAGCTGGATGGAGATATTCTTCCAAATAGAAACGCCCAAGTACTGACTTTTCCCGATCTTGAGGTTGGCCATAACCTCATCGGCTTGCTTATGACGCTTTTCTTCCAGCTTGCGTGCTGCAATCTGCTCAGGTGTTATGTTGTTTTTCGCCTTGCGTTTCTTCGCCATTGTTGCCTCTTATCCGGTACGTACCCACCGGGGTGATTAGTTAAGGTAAGTACTTTCACCTTAACTAATAGAAAACACAGGTCTCATTTTGCAGTTGAAATGTTCCCCGTTACTCAACACAAACTGATATCAACAACATCTGCACCAGGCACGGAGCGGACTGTCAGATTAAGTCCGGCCCTGCGCCACACCTTTGTCAGGCCAAATCTGAGCTAATACAAATAAAGTTATCGTTTGACGGTCGCTGAAAGACCCTCATCCTGTGCCAGTAAAGTAATCACATCTCCGGCGATATCCGGTATTATGCCAGGCGTTTTGTAAGTAGCATACACCGCAACCGATAATGGACTCCAATTGAGCTTATCAGCAATACGTTTTACCTCCTCAATAGCCTTAAACGTATCGTTTTCCAAAGCCAGTCCTAAACGAGCTGTATCCAGATAAACGCGCTGAACTGCGGAGATATACGCGAGCTTTTTAAGTTCTGCGGTAATAATGCGCTGCGCTTCCACACCGATAGAGGAGCCCCCCTCAACGACCCCAGTCAATCCAACAAGCTTGCCTCCATCACTACGAGTATTATCATCTTTGTCTCTGTGGAGCGGTACTAGGGCATTCAACTCTACATCCTGCTGAAGTAACTCCAGCAGTTCGGGCAAAAGCTCAGTTTTGATGACACCTTTTAAAGCGGCTGCTCTTTTAGCCAGGCTAACAGGGGATTGCCCCAACCGAGCCGACATTGAAATAAGGCAACTAGCGATTATGAAAATATCGTTTTCCCCGATTAGTGGGGCACACTCGGCACGAAAGGATTGTTCTTCACGAAGGAGAGGATTTGCTTTTTCAGGCTTCCTAATTTTTGATTTTGGCTGCTTCTTGCTATAGCCACGCAAAGCATCCTGTGTGCTTCGGGTTAGAATGCTGATACTTTTAATCAGCCCCTCATTACCCTTGAGGTTGGCAATCATTTGCTGCATATTTTCGAGCCTGCCAAGCATCTCGGGAACAGCTTTGCCCGCAGCGATCTTCTCGCTGATATCATTAAGACTTCTTAGAACACCAGTAACAAACTGCGAGGATGCAGGAACCGAGGCATTCAGTTGATGGCTTTTTTTGATTTCTTGTTCCATCAACTGGATTACCTGCTTCCAGTCGGTTTGTACACCAGCTTTAAGGGTCTCAAGATTAAGAATAGCAGTTCGAAGACTTTCGCATTTATCTAATGGAATCGGTTCACCATTCTGTTTACCTGTTTTCAGCCAGTGAACTAAGGATACGAAGTCAGCTTTAGCCGTCGCAACGAGTCCATTGATAACACGCTGCCTCGCTTCAGGTGTAAAGTGATTTGTTCTCAGCACTGGCAGACGATCATTTTTGTGGGCTATTGGTCTCTTCATAACGGATATCTCAGCTTGGCTCCATCAACGATAAATCCCATCTGGGGTTCCTCACAGCCCCCTATCCTCTTACATATCATGTTTTAAGGTAGTGATACCCGCTGCACCTTCAAAATATTGTTATATTTTGATCGCACAGATGGTTGTTCAACTTCCGCTTCTTTCACGGTGCGGAAGTGTCAAAATGGGAGAGGATCTGTGCCAAAGCTGTGTCAGGCCAAATCTAATATTTTATCTTCGATTCTGACCGGACAATGATCATTGAATAAAACGTTCTAAGGGTTGCCAAAATCGTTTCAAACGCAGAAGTTATATTCTGAATCACGAGCGAAGCGAGTTCCGTCAAGCGAAGCGACGACGGATAGTTAACACTGGTTAAAAAACATACGGAAAAGTACTGTTTTCTCTATATATAAAATATAAATATTATAAACAGTACATCGTACACAGACACTCACTTCGCTCGTGTCCCTCGCTTCGCTCGGAATTTTGAAGAAATGTATTATTCTATAAGCAAAGCAATTATAGTTGAGCTATCATGCATCTGACCGAAGCATAATGTTAACCAAGTTCAAATCATGCCTTAAAACGCTCTGAGCGAATCTGCAAGCGATTTTTATGGTGTGGGTAATGCGATTGCATACACCTGGAAAGAAAAACGCTCTACGAGCTTCCTGTGCAACATTTACGAATTCAGTGCTTTACTACTCAATTTCGATGTTGAGTACATGCGTGTTCCCTTCCCTGTTTGCGCTTTACCACGTTCTTTTGCCAAGTAAGAAAGCCAGAATATCGGACCTTCGAGTGATGAAGGATGTTCACGATGAATGACGTAGTGATCGGGATAGTCTTTAGTGGCTTTAGACAAGTTTACCAGCGTTGCTTTACCACCTGTCAATTTCATCCAGATTTCCGTAATAATACCGGCGATCCCTCTTTCTGGCGTTCCAAACCACCTTACCAAACGATGTGGAAGTGCAATCCAGCAATGGTAATGGGGCTGTGATGCCTTTTCCTGTTCGCAAACCCAACCGTAAGCAAAATCGATAATTGGTTCCGATAAACCGTTGTTCCCAGACTCCAGGCGGGCACGTAATCGTTTGAACAGTTTGCGTATGTATTTGTTACCAGCTTCAACAGAAGTGAACTCAGGGAGGTGGAGATCAAAACGGGTCAGGAACACTCGGCTGTAGAGCTTCAGGATTGCTTTCAGTTCGTTAACTATCGGCATAAGTATATCATGACGAACACCGGAGCCGATTCTTGTGTTAATGCGGTATTCGTGACCATCATGAACAAAGGAGTTGCCATTGATGGTTTTGTAACGACCGTGGTCATGGTAGACGGTACTAAAGCAAGCTGTCGAAAAAATCGACGATTCGAACAGGGTGTGAGATTGTTGCATCATTGTTAAATTAACCTTTTTTGTGTACTCATAAAGAGATCACACCTCCAATATAGTTACTACCTAAAACCACGGTAAAATGATGGCATTTGCGATAGCGCAAAGCCGCCTTGTATCTGACGTTGGGGATGTTTTCGAGGAGAGAAATACTACGGAACAAAGCTTACGAATATATTTATCAAACCTTTAATCATATCAGCACATACGCAACAGAACAACAATTATCGCCTGTTAATGAAAGAGGAATGATGATTGTGTGGATTGGTCGTAGCATTGGGGGTAATTTAAAAGGATTATCTGATGCCTTTAGATTTAGTTGATAGCATAAGGTAGTCATGCTTTATTACATCAAATATCATGATAGCAAGATGGTTCGTGAGTGCAGCGAGCACTCGAACGAAGTGAGTTTAGGTACGATGTACTGTTTATAATATTTATATTTTATATATAGAGAAAACAGTACATTTTGGTATATTTCTTACACAATTGTTAACTATCAGTCTTCGCTTCGCTTGACAGGACTCGCTTTGCTCGCAACATTGGCTGCCTTCTATTGTGACCACCTATATTTGACATGCTGAAACTAAACAGGGTTCATAAACATATCATCTTAAAAAAAGAACTTTCAAAAGCGCGGCTTTAACGGCAGATGGAGATCTGCCCTAAGACAATTTATAATTATAATCACTCTTTCAAAACTGTGTTTCATGAGGTTAATCAATTGCCAAAGCTTGATTTTTTGCATACTGACTTCGAACGAGTTAGTTACCTTGCTAACCTTTTAACTGCTCGTGCAACTGGTCTTTCATATGATGAAGAAGAGTATGTAATGTTAAGGGATAAGTTAATCAACGATTCTGTCCTTTCAACGTGGATGCCCAGTTTTGTAAGGCAACACCGAAGCCTTGACTCCTTTTGGTCCTTCATAAAAACCAAATTCGGTACTTATGCTGAACGGCGAACCTTTATATCAGAACAATTTACCCCTTTATTAGACTTCTTAGAATTCGGCGAATCTGAACAGGCCCCAACGCAGATGGCTCATAAACCAGAAGTACAGCCATGGTTTCAGCAACCATCTCCAGGCACCAACAATTCGTACAATCAAGCAGGGATTTTCAATCAACCTCCGAAAGTTACACGAAACAAAAGGAAAGTGTTCATCGTTCATGGTCGGGATAATGAAGCCAAACAGGAAGTAGCTCGATTCATTTCAGACCTGGGTCTCGAGCCGATAGTCTTACATGAACAAGCAAGCCAAGGTCGAACTATCATCGAAAAAATAGAACGCTACACGAATGACGCAGATTTCGCTCTTGTGCTCTATACGGCATGCGATCATGGCCGTGGTGCTTATGATACTAAAGTCCCGCCTCGTAATCGTGCACGGCAAAATGTCGTATTCGAACATGGCTATCTTATGGCGAAACTCGGCAGGGAAAACGTTTGTGCTCTTGTGAAAGGGGACATTGAAACACCAAATGATATTAGTGGCGTAGTTTACGTACCCTTAGACCCCTCAGGGGGCTGGAAAATGAGCGTCATTACTGAGCTTAGATCATGTGGTTATGAACTTCGTTCCTTGTTCTGACAATTAGCCTCTTCTAGCAACATTGAAGCGGTCGTTAAGTGTTTGAAGAACGCGACCGCTAATTCTGTACTGGCATAATGGACATACTGACTAAATATCAAAGATGTCATCCAAAGTACGTTCTTGCTTAGCCTTCATCTGTAGATGTTTTTGTAGGATACGTTCGATGAACACTTCTGGATCCACCAGATAATCAAAGTGATCGTGTAGTATTATCCCTTCACTTTGCATAATCGCTGCGTTGTTAATGCTATGAACATCTACATGTACGCGTCTTTTATCACTAAAAAATCGAATGACATCACCATCATTAAATTTGATTTCGAAAAGATGCCCTTTCGTTTTAACCGTTGAGCAAACAATAGATAACGTACTTGCTTGTATTTTTTGTTTAATCTCAAGCCGTTCCGTATTGCACACATCTCTATAATTTTTAGGCACAGCATCCCAACTCACAGAAGTATCAACTCCAGCTTCGCTAACTAACTCGTCATTCAACTGTTTTTGCAATCCTTCTATCTGTTTCTCGAGCTCGATTAACTTGATATTCAAACCATGTGGAGCACTATCTTCAAGAAGCATATCCATACCGCGTCTATACTTCTTTTGCGCCTCATCAAGCATTGCTTGTATGGCTCCGATATTCGATATATGACTTTTAACATCCTTAAAGATCTTATCGGCACATATCTGAACGATTGCATTTTCAATGGAAGCACCATTGAAGGACTTTGCACCGCAGTGCATGCGCTTATCTAATGACTTCATACCATCACAACGATATCTGATTTTGTCGTACTGATAGAACGCAACCATCGCTGCTCCGCATCCACATTTAAAGCGCCTGATCCCGGTTAACAGAGGAATATAGTTATTAGGTTCGTTAGCGAGTTTACGGTTGATAACGTTCTGTAAAGTGTAAAATTCCTTTTCGCTGATAACTTGAGGGTAATAACCCTTCAGAATATGTTCAACGCCATCAACGCGAATTGATTTTTCACCCATTAGCGTTCTTGATTGCAGAAAGTTACAAATGAGTTTTGGAGACCAAAGGTCTTTGAAATGCTTTCGCTTCGCAGTCCCCTTCGGAGGGGTATAATTTTCATTGAGATGCTTTGCTATTCTCATGTATCCCCATCCTTTCAATCGAAGTGAAACAATCAGTTTTGCTATAGGAAAGTAATATTCATGCGGTCGAACAGTTCCATCTGATACATCAGACCAAAAAACGTTCGCACCAGAGCTGCGTATTGCATGCGGATAACCATTCTCTGCTCGAACACAAGCATTGAATTTGTTGATTTTAAGTTGCGTTGCCGATTTTTGACGTTGCGACTTCACCATGCTTTCCTGATTGGCTCGCGAAAAGGTCATGATGGAAAGCATCAATTCCATTGGATTATCCGTTACACTTGATTTGGTGTAGATGCGGTTATCCATCCCGGTGTAGATGGTTATCCCCAATTCAAGCAACTCCATGAACAACCCTTGAGCTTTCAGAATTGCATCACGACTTATTCGATCTAAACTTTCGACGGTAAGCCACGAATCGCTAGCAATTTCACCTGCCTTCACAGCTTCTATGAATGCACCTAAGCTGCCTTTCTCAAGATGTTTCGATCTAAACGCAGATAATCCAGCATCAATGATTTCAACAAGCTCTAAATCGTTTTCATGTGCTACCCTACGCGCCGTTTCCAATTGACGCTGTAGTGATGAACCTTTTGCCTGTTTATCACTCGACCATCGTATATAACTGTATAGCTTACGTTTTTCCATGGGAGTACCTAATGAACACAGCACAACAAAACCAAAAAACAGATTTTACAAGGTTTCCCCGTTTAGTGTTAGCCAAAGGGCGCGAGAAGTCATTACTGCGCCGTCATCCCTGGGTCTTTTCCGGTGCGGTTGCCCGTATGGAAGGCAAAGCCAGCCTCGGTGAAACCATTGATATCGTTGACCATCAGGGGAAATGGTTAGCGCGAGGTGCTTACTCGCCAGCGTCCCAGATCCGTGCCCGCGTCTGGACCTTCGATAAAGATGAAACCATCGATATCGACTTCTTCGTTCGCCGCCTGCAGCAGGCGCAGCAGTGGCGCGAGTGGCTGGCAAAACGCGACGGGCTGGACAGCTACCGCCTGATTGCCGGTGAGTCCGACGGTCTGCCGGGCGTCACCATTGACCGCTTCGGTCACTTCCTGGTGCTGCAGCTTCTGAGCGCCGGGGCGGAGTATCAGCGTGCCGCGCTGATTAGCGCGCTGCAAACCCTGTTCCCGCAGTGCGCCATTTACGACCGCAGCGATGTGGCGGTGCGCAAAAAAGAGGGCATGGAGCTGACGCAAGGCCCTGTGACCGGCGAACTGCCGCCTGCCCTGCTGCCGATTGAAGAGCACGGAATGAAACTGCTGGTGGATATTCAGGGCGGGCATAAGACGGGTTATTACCTCGACCAGCGCGACAGCCGTCTGGCTACGCGTCAGTACGTTGCCGACAAACGCGTGCTGAACTGCTTCTCCTATACCGGCGGTTTCGCCGTTTCAGCGCTGATGGGCGGCTGTGCCCAGGTTGTCAGCGTGGACACCTCGCAGGAAGCGCTGGACGTGGCAAAACAGAACGTCGAGCTCAACAAGCTGGACTTGAGCAAAGCCGAATTTGTTCGCGATGACGTCTTCAAGCTGCTGCGTAAATATCGCGATGGGGGCGAGAAGTTCGACGTCATTGTGATGGATCCGCCAAAGTTTGTGGAAAACAAAAGCCAGCTGATGGGCGCCTGCCGCGGGTACAAAGATATCAACATGCTGGCCATCCAGCTGCTGAACCCGGGCGGGGTTCTGCTTACCTTCTCCTGCTCCGGCCTGATGACCACAGATTTATTTCAGAAAATCATCGCCGATGCCGCAATAGATGCTGGCCGTGATGTACAATTTATAGAGCAGTTCCGTCAGGCCGCCGATCACCCGGTGATTGCTACCTACCCGGAAGGGCTCTATCTGAAAGGGTTTGCCTGTCGCGTCATGTAACTTGAAAAGAGAAATATTGCCCGCACATAACGTGTAAGTCGTATTTCCCGGGAGGTGACTATGATTGCCAGCAAATTCGGTATCGGCCAGCAGGTCCGCCACACTTTGCTAGGGTATTTGGGTGTGGTCGTGGATATCGACCCGGAGTATTCCCTTGATGAACCGTCAGC
>Ga0213829_1000491_pt1 | contig 36709 bp, 43 predicted proteins | sample MC6MC0896MG_FD_180665 | JGI IMG/M metagenome (GOLD analysis project Ga0213829, IMG submission 180665) | Enriched soil aggregate microbial communities from Iowa State University, Ames, United States - MC6-MC0896-MG | ecosystem: Environmental > Terrestrial > Soil > Unclassified | place: USA: Iowa...
CGTGACAGGGCAATCTAAGAGAGGATGTGAAGATGGTGATGCAACGGACTGATTTTGCATCGAGCGGAGGTTTGTGCAAAACCGACCGGGGGTTAATGGAAGTGGACACCTGTGACTGTTATCCATAAATGATAAAAACGTATATTCAAGAAAATCAGGTCGTTAGCAGAAGTGAAACCCATAAAGGATAAATAATTAGCAAAATCTTAGGGATTTATCCTTTTTGAGCTGCAGAAGATGCGCATTGTAACGTCATATATCGTAAGGTTATAAAAAGCATCTGAACAACATTTTTTTGTCATTTTTCGTGTATCCGTTACACGGTTTTAGAAAATAATAAAAATTGGCATGCAATCATATTTCTTAAGAAAATCATCAGCTTATGAGAGATAATTCCTTTGATTTTTGGCTGGTTTGCCAATGGTGGTTTTGCGGTGCTTTTTTCTTTGCTATATGGAGATTTTTTCACACGGAAAATCTAAGGTCATGCATATCGAGATTGAAGAAGGGATGCATGTTGTAGCTCGCGGAAAAGCTGCATTAATTGTGGGGCCGGTTGATGCAGATTCAGTTGAGGTACTTCTGCTTTCTACTCGACAAAAGATCACTGTTGGACTGAATGAGATAGAGTTTATCACGGTGCCCAAGAGATCTACTGGCGGCCCCGAACTTCTTTATTTGACTAGATTGGAATCTGAATCAAATGACCAGGAAATTCAGCTGGCATTGAGGCGCTACGAGGTATTGTCGAGATTGCACCGTAAGGAAATTTCTGTGGCTCAAGCAGCAGAGGAAATAGGTGTTACTCGATCGCATGTTTATAAGTTGCGTGCCAAGCATGATGAAAGTATGGGGTATTGCACGCAGTTGGTTCAGCGAAGAGGTAATAAGAAAAACTCACGACATTTAGATCCTGCTCTCGAAAAAGAAATAGAGGCGGTGCTCGAGACATTTCGTGAACGTGCAGGAGTTACATTTGCAGAGGTGTGGCGTGCTGTCCAAAAAGCTTGCATGTCACTTAACCTAAAATGTCCTGTACGCCGAACGATTCGAAATCGTATGAAAAGTAGTTTTACTCGCAAAGAAGTCACCCGTTTGAAATATGGGCGGGAGGTGGCTGCACAGATGCATGACTCTCGACCAGGAAAGTACAAGGCTACCAAACCCTTAGAGTGGGTGCAGACTGACCACACGCTCGTTGACTACGAGGTCCTCACGGACGACCGTAGTGACATTATTGGTCGCCCTTGGCTGACTCTGTTTATTGATGTCTATACGAGGGTGATACTAGGCTACTATCTTAGCCTTCATCCACCTAGCACTTTGTCGGTTGCTTGTGCCTTAGCTCATGCGGTGATGCCAAAGGAAGACTTTTTACGTAGATTGAACTTATCAGGCTTCAAGTATCCGATGTATGGCCCCCCGTCCATGGTCTATATGGATAATGCGAAAGAGTACAGGAGTCATAAGTATCTCTCTTCTTTAGATCGTGCGCATATCGGCTACGACCACCGTCCGCTTGGGAAGAAGCACTTTGGTGGTCATGTCGAAAGGCTGATAGGTACGATGATGAATAAGGTTCATTTGTTGAGCGGCAGCACAATGTCAAATACAGTTATTAGGAAAAGACTGGCTAGAGATAGGAAACCCACCCAAACGTTCACGGAGTTTGCTAGGTGGTTTGCGTTAGAGGTAATGGAATATCATTCAACCGTGCACAGCGAAATTAAAAAGACACCTTTGCAAGCATGGCAGGATTACTATGGTCCGCATGGTGTAGTGCCTTTTCCTCCGCAAATAACAGATGCGCACCAGTTTCGCTTGAACTTCATGCCTCAAGAATATAGAAACATTCGGCCCGGTGGCATTGAATTCAAGACTCGTTTTTATTGGGATCCTGTGCTCGACCCCTTCATTGGAGAGAAAAAGGTTCTGATGAAATACGACCCTTTTTCACTTAAGCAAATCTGGGTCCAGTTAGATGGGCAATTCATTGCGATTCCTTTTGCCGACATGACGTTGCCTGATATTACTCTGGAAGAGCATAGAGCGAAAGTTCTCTCTAGTCACTCACTGGAGCCAGGATCTTTTGGTGATGCTCAAGCAGCAGAAGCACACAGTGAAGCAGGCAGGATAGAAAGTACAAGCATAAAGAAGACGCGCGCCGCCAAAAAACAACTAGCTGCGAAAGTTGAGTATCAGAAAGAGTTCTCGTCTGCGGTGGTTGTCAAAAAAGAGAAGAAAGTTGCTCCCGATTATTCTTTGCCGCCAAAGCCTTTCAAGGGGGGTGTGTAAGATGGGTTATGATCATGTGCGCCCTGACCGGGAGGCGTTGCTCGACTTGGATGTTGAAAGTAGAATTAAACTGATGCTCGGTGATATTTGGGTGGATATAGCGCCAAGTGAAAGCGTATTCAAAGTTATGAACAATATGGCGAATGTTCCTAAGAGAATCACAGCGCCCGCGCTTTTGGTGACGGGCCTAGGGGGAACTGGAAAGAGTGCAATAGTCAAAGAGATTCCAAATCGAGTAACTCGGAGCGAAGGACTTCTAACGATAAGCATGGCCTCTGATCCAGACTTAATGAAAAGAAAAGAGTTTAGGACTGAGATTTACCAAAAACTGGAGCTTCCCTGTCCGCCAATTCACCGCAAGTCCTCTGTAGCCGACTTAGTTACTAGAGAGCTGTCAGAGATCTTAAAGCTTAGGAAAATATGGGGCTTAGTGATTGATGAGATTCACGACATGCTATTGTGCGGAAAGGTGGAACAGAGGATTAATAGCTCAATGCTGAAGGCTTTTCTTGGGGAGTCATATGGAATTAGCCTATTCGCGTTTGGTACTCCTAAAGCTAACAGCTTTATATCCGCCATAACCGAAACGCAGCGTCGTTTTTCGGTAATCGAATTAGAGGACTGGAAAGAAGATGAAAGCTTCAGGACGTTTTTACTGGGAGTCGAGGAATTGCTTCCTCTTAAAAGGTCATCACGACTGTACGACCAAGACAAAGTTTTTGCCATTTTGGCTGCCACTTCAGGGCGAATGGATAACGTGATGAATTTGATCAGGTCTGCAGGATGCTACGCGCTCAGAGATGGAACCGAAGCTATTAGTCTCGAGCATCTTGCAAAAGCATCTGCCAGTCCTTGGGGTTTTTGATGAGTACCGTTGCAGGTATGCCCCATATACTGCATGATGAAACGATATCTTCTTGGCTGTATAGATCTACGCTTAGGTCTCGATACAATAATCAGTATTTGGCTGGTCAGTCATTTATGATCCCGCCACCAGTTTCCTGGGGCGGCCCGCTGGTCGAGAGTAGTGACTGGGACTTTGATCCAAACACAGATTTTTTAAAAACGGCCATGGAGAATTTATCAATTGATGTTAATTATGCCGCTGCATTATTTTTCAACCCCCACGGGCGTGTTGTGGACTGGGCTCGACGCTGGTGGTTCTGTGCCCAGTGCTTGCGTGCAGACATTGCTAGGGGGCAAGCCCCAGGCTGGCGTAAGCATTGGTGCTATAGAGATTCGATCGTTTGTTCGACCCACGGGGCGGATCTGCAAAGGTTACAGGCCCAACCTCAACTGAGTCGTGGATGGGACGCCTTTATTCAATGTCTGCAGGACAGATTGATTGATCCAGCCTGGCAGAGCCAAAACTTTCAGCGCTTCCGCGTCAGTGTTGTGAACAGATTGGCAAGATGGAAGTTGAAGCAAAGAAAAGTCACCCTTAATATATTCGACAACTTATATAGTGTTATGCTGCTTGCGCCTGTGTATAACGGCAATCAGGGCATGGCGTATGAATTATTTGGCGAGCCTGGCCCTTTGGTCCGCCTTGCGATGCCTAATTATCTTGCTGGCATCAAATACGGTGCAGAATTTGCGAGTATGAAGGCAAGATTTGCGAGTCTTTTGCTTGCTGGATACTTAATGGGAATTGTAGGTGGCCGAGATCTAGAATTTGTCGCAGCCAAGGATGAGAGATTTGAGACTTGGAGGAGCTATAATTTGGATATAGTGAACTCTATGCGATTTGGGTGTGCAAGTCAATTGGACGTCAAGTTACTTGAATCGCTTCTCTTTGGGCGTGAGGGGCTCCAGTGCGATATTCTTAATCGTGCGCTTCGTACTTATTTTTTTAAGCTTAGAATGCAGTAGGACTTTTCACGCTTATGCTGGGCTATAGCCGTGCCGTAAAGTATGTGTATCGTGCGCTGCTAGTTTTGACTTGGTTTGGCAAATGTTGCCCAGTGAATATCTTTGTTCACTCATGACGCTTTTTCATGGATTATTTATAGAAAACTAATTGGTGCGCAGGGCGAGGCGTTCCACATGTGTGAGCGTGGCACCAACCAATATGCTTTGGGGCTGTGCTCACAAGCCTCTGCTTAGGTCCATTCTCCGGGTTATTTCTTGAAAACTACGTGAGAAGTGTTCCAAGGTTTTCTTAGTCAGCACCATGTATTGAGATGGGTGGGCCTTCCGCTGCCCGAAGTCAGATTAGGATGAGGCAGAGTGGGATTTCAATAGCGATCTTGATTTCTTATATGGAATGGGGCAAGTGCTAGGTAGCCTACCGCACTGTCAGACTGGGCTTGCAGAGTGCCAGATTGGTAAGGCCAAGGCCCTGTTTTTTTGCTAGAATTACCCAAGCTTGGATGATTTTCTTCAGTAGGCAAAGAAAATCTTCAGTTCTGAAGTTTTTCTACAATTTTTCTTCAGTCACGTTTAACTCGCGTGACGCATTCAAGGTGTTTTCGTGATCTTGACAATGTTCGCTAGCTTCAACGCTTGTACAGTAGGTGGCCGATGAGCGATCAAATAGCCCCCCTGAGTTCCGATTCGACGAGGTTCGTTTTCCGCTCCTGCTATGCCACAGTGCTCAGAAGGGTGGACGCCCGATACGACGTTCGGGGTTACCTATTGGCTCAGATGGTAAAGCTCTGCCTTCAGAATCGAGGCAGGCTGCCTCGTGTTAGCCGCGACTTTTACACGCAGTACGCTCAAGCCGAGGCGATTGCATTCTTGGAAATATGTGCCACCAACTTGCTGTTAGGTCCGGCAGGTCGCTTTTCGCTGCAGGAATATCATTACCAGGCAGATGCGCACGCGGACCTGGGCTAGGCTCTGTACGAAATCCCAAGAAACTGAATCGAAGCCCCTCGGGGGCTGAAATTCTGTAGGGTTCTCCGCCATCTACGGAAAGGAATTCTGTGATGGCAAAGCGGTACGAACTCTCGGACGAGGCCTGGGATGTGGTCTCCGATCTCTTCATCGAAACCCATGGCCGGGGGCGACCGCGTCTGAGCGACCGCCTGATGCTCGATGGCGTGCTCTGGGTGCTCTGCTCGGGTGCTGCTTGGCGAGATATGCCGGATCGATTTGGCCCGTGGTCAACGGTGTATCAACGATTTCGGGGCTGGCGAAATCAGGGGACATTCGATCAGATGCTCAAACGCTTGCACCTGAGGCTGAATGAGCAAGGCTTGATCGATCTGCAAACCTGGATGATCGACTCAACTGCAGTACGTGCAACCCGAGCCTCATCTGGCGCCGGGAAAAAAGGGGGCCTGACGAGCCTGCCGATCACGCTCTAGGTCGCAGTCGCGGCGGCCTGACAACCAAAATCCACATGCTCTGCGACGCCAACGGGACACCGTTGCGCTTTCTTCTCTCTAGCGGTCAAGCCAGTGACATTAGCTACGCCCAGCCTCTGTTGGACGAAGTCAGCATTCCATCAAGCCAACGTGGCCGCCCGCGCAAACGCTGTAAATGGCTGCTTGCCGACAAGGGCTATGACGCCGAAGCGCTACGCCGCTATTGCGACCAGTATCGAATGCAGCCCGTCATCCCTCTGCGCTCGATGAAGCGCAAGCCTAAACCAGGATTACCCAGACTCTTTGATCGGCCCAAGTACCGACAATGCAACATCATCGAGCGCATGTTTGGCTGGCTGAAAGAGAACCGCCGGATCGTAACGCGCTTCGACAAACTCGCGAAAAGCTACGCCGCCATGGTCTCACTGGCTTGCTCCATGCGGTGTTTGAGACATCTCTTTTCGTACAGAGCCTAACCCTTAGCCCGTTCAGCAGCATTAGATGCTCACGTATAAACGTCGTACTCAAGACGGTAGAGGAAGGCCCATACCTGCTCATACCTTTCTTGATGCCAAAGCAGGGTGCATGGGGTGTGGTTGCCAAGACCTATTGCAGGATTGATCATCCAGCGCTGCGCCAGTTCTACTTTTCCGAGCACTTCGATAGCTTTTCGAAAAATTTCTCCGTGCCTTGTTAAAAACGCTCCATGTGCAGAGGTCCAACAGCTCGTTGAGGGCTGTTCGCTAAGTCCGTGGATCGTGAAACTGTTCATTGGCAGGGGTCCGAAATTGGCAGTCGAGAGACTCTATTAACACTATGACATTAGGAGGGGGGGCACGCCACCGATCCTGTAGCCACGGGCAGCGGACCGCTATGTGAAGAACCCCTGATTTTATCGAGTTGCGATGGGTGTCGGCTAAGCCAGTCGGTCATCAGGGTATCGGCTCAGTGCCTCATAGCTGGTGTTTAGGTTGTGTGGTGCCCGGTGTCTTTGCCTTATGATGCTCAAGATCACGACCAGTGCAGGTGAGGCTCCCCAGCGCGAGCGCGATCCACGGGCGCCGCCGCAGGTCCGGCCTGTTCTGGCTAGGGTTGATCCTCCGCAGGCAGGGTGGCGGCCGGTGCGGGATCGACTGGCGGCTCAATCGAAAACAATTGGCTCGCGCGACTTCCCAGCAGCGAACCGGCCTGAAAGTAGCCCATCACCGTGCTGACACTGCGGTGCTCGGTCATCGCCATACCTCGCCAAGCGGCACGCCCTGGCGTCCGGCCTCTGTGACGAAGCCCAAGCGAAGGCTGTGCGCCGCCCAGTCGCCGTCGAGGCCGGCCAGTGCCGCGCGACGTTTGACGATACGCGCGACCTGGTCAACGGACAGCCCAGCAGCCGCGACGCGGCCCCCTTTGTACCAGCGGCGAAACAGCGGGCCCTCGCAGGTCGGTGCTACAGCGAGCCAGGCGTTCGACGCCTGGGCCGCCGGTCCTTCCAGCGGCTTTCCCGCCGCACGCCGCTGCTGCCGGTTTTGCATACAGCCAGGTGTCGGCGTCCAGACGTCGCAGGTCTCCGATCTGCAAAGCCACGATTTCCGAGCGGCGCCGGCCACCGCCGCCCCAGGCCAGCAACAGCAGGGCGCGATCGCGCGTGCCACGGACGCCGTCAGTGCAGGTGGCGAGCATCGCCTGCAGCGGCTCCAACACCACCGCGGTTTTCTTCCGCACGGATACGCCTTGGCGCGCCTGGGCCTTACGTGCCTCGCGAAGAGGCGTCTTCACCGCAGGAACCTCACTTGGGTTATCCCAGCGTCGCAGTCGATGCCATTTAGCCAAAACTGCCAAGCGATGGCTAACTGTGCTAAACGACAGTGGCCCTTGGTTGCCCTTGATATTAGCCGCCACCAGCGCGGCGTCGACGGCCGGCGGCAGCAGATGTGTCCAGCCGCCACTGTTATCGGGCCTGGCCAGGTGGTCGACAATAAACTGCACGGCAACCTCGGGTGGCAGCGCGCCGTCGCCGAGCGATCGACGATAACGCAACCGCAGCCACGCGGACCAAGAGGTGAGGGCGCTCTGGTAACTGCGCGCGGTATTGGCTGCGGTGCCGGTCGTAATGAACGCCTCGGCCGCGGCGCGGGTGCTGTCGTCCAACTCCGCCAGCACCAACGGCTTGGCGGAGGGCAGCTGCACCGGCTCTGTCAATTTCGTCTCGCTCAACGCTGCAATAGGTTCGGATAACCTGTGGCTTATCAGACCTAATATAGCGAAGAGGTAGGCATGACGATATCCATGATCGTGAAGAGCAGCAATCGCCCCTTTGCGACCGCTGAGCGCTAACGGCTTTACCAAGTGCGACGGGCACTCTGTGGGGAGCGGGTTTTCCCGCTAAGCAGACGACGCGGTGGATGTCACCGGCTTTGCCGGTGTTGGCGGGTTAACTCGCTCCCACAAAGTCCGCTATCAGAGGCAAGGGCCGGCAAAGGCTCGCGCCCCACAGCGGGCCTCGGTCATTGATGATCGCGGTCGTAGCGGGTGCTTCAGGGCGATACAACGCGTTAACCCGGTCGCCTATGGCGTAGCCGAAGATCAACCCATTTTCGGAGTTCCTGATCATTCTGCCCGTGACGTCCCTAAATTCGATTTGTGGATGATCGCCGCGCGTTCACAGCGCCGACATTACCTTGGGAGCGTTGGGCGTGAGAGGCGCCGATGCAACGGACGCAGCGGACGCCGACGAAGACATTCAGGACGACGGTCAAGTCATTTACGCATGAGGAGAAAGGCAATGGACAACTACCACCTGAGCCTAACCGCTGATGGCTGGGAGCTGAAGAAAACCGGTGCGGAACGAGCCGCCAAGCGCGCCGCTACGAAGCAGGGGTTGGTTGGTTCGCTGTCTGACTTCTTTGATGGCAAAACAGCTTCGGTGAAAATTCATAAAGCTGACGGCACTATCGAAGAAGAGCGTACCTACCCACGTTCGGCTGACCCGAGGCGTTCGAAGGGGTGATACCAGTTACCGCTGCAGGCCTGGGTATCAGTGTCAGCGATTCGACCGGGCATGGGCTGTACAAGTGGCTGCTCGCGAGCTTCCTGATCGGGAAGAGGATTCGTTCCTCCTTCGCCGTGGAGGAGTACCGGAACTTGGTTGATCGGCATGGCCTGGATACGCCGGAGAAGTTGGCCCGCTGTTCCCATCGGGATCTCGTAAGACTCCTAGGCCAGGCAGGTTACGCGCGATACGACGAGTCCACGGCGAAGCGGCTTCATGCTTTGAGTGTTCGGGCCGCTAGCGAACTCGATGTTCAGTTGATCTCGCTGAAAAAGAACGAGTTGGACACCTCTGCCTTCCAGGCCTGGCTTTTGAGCTTCGAAGGGGTTGGCCCTAAAACTCTCGAGATTTTTATGCGTGAAGCAGCAGCCCTCCTTGAGCACCGCTCTACAGCGGGATCGTCACGCTGAAGCAGGTGCCGCTCTCTTCAGAGGATGACACGTCGATTTTCCCTCCATGACTGGCGACGATTTCAGCTGCGATGAAAAGGCCTAACCCCAGGCCTTGGGAAGCTTTGCTACCCGTCTCGGTATAACCAGAGTATCGACGACCAGGATCAAACAAGGATGGCATAGCGGCTGGAGAGATGGGCTCTCCGGCGTTTCTGACTTCGAAGGTCATTGTGTTGTGGCTGCCTTTGAGGGCGACCTGGATTGGCTGCTGCAGGTCACCATGCCTGACTGCATTACCAATCAGGTTGGTAAATACCTGAGCCATTCGCTCTGGATCAAAACCACCCACGACCGGATCGGTATCATTGAATATAATCGTCGCGTTTGGCTCCCCAGAACTCAGTTCCTTGATTGTCGTGCGGCAGATCAAATTCAGCTCGGTGGGACTTTTGACAACCGGAATACCGGTGCCAAGGTTGCATCGTGCGAGGTCGACCAAATCGTTGACCATACGATTGGCTCGGCGGGCGCTGACCCCAACCTGAGCAGCAATGTCTTTTTCTCGATCCGAGAGCGTTTGGCTTTTTCTCAGTAAGTCAGCGCCCATCAGTATCGCTGTCAGGGGGGCTCGCAAATCATGTCCCAGCACGCCTAAAACCATTTTTCGGGTCGTTTCGACAGCTTGACCGTAGGCGCTGATTGACTCCACCAGCGCCTGGTCAATGGCCTCGTTAAAACGCACCATGTCCTCGATTTGCGAAGGTGAGCTGAACGCTTCCTCTGCCAGCCACAGTCGTAACACGCTGGATCTCAAGGCGCGAAATTCCGACACCATTTGATCCATGGAGAACCCGTCTATAAGCCTGAGAATGGCGTGCGTTTGTGCTGCAGTTTCTTGGTCAATCTGCGGCGCCAGGCCTTGGGATTTTCTTATTTGCTGTCGTTGTGTTTGCGGAGTTCGCATGTCCAGGGCGGCAGCCTTGAGTAGCTGTTCTGCATGGTTTCTTAGCGCACTGGCCGCCAGATCCTGTCTAGGGACATCAATGTCTCTGGCAAAGCGCTCCCACGCTTGGAGGATCAGTTCAAGATTCGCTTCGATGAAGTCGGGGAGTCGCATCGTCTACCTCTTCTTTGGCTACTGCCACCCCAGGTCAGCCGTGAACTATAGCCGGTAAGCCAGCACTCCGCCCCGTGCGACAACGGCCAGAACGGAACCTCAAGCCTACTCTTTTGACCGTAGGAGTGGGCCACGTCTGTCGCCAAAAATGTTGTACATATTCTTGTTTTTGTACAAGCTTTAGTCGTGAAACTTTTTGAATTTAATGCAGTTACGTCGGCTCCATATCTTATCGACAGGAGCCTGAATCATATGTCTTCACTGAAACTTTACGTCATTGACTATCAGCTTCGCGGAGCGTCCAAGCAATTTGTCATCCGCTTGGAAAATATGTCCAATGCGGAGGCCTGGCATTGGGCGAGCTGTGACGCCGGGATTGGAGTGATCCCAAGGTTCGCACAGCAAAACATTCGCAAGGTGGGCCGTCTCATGGCGGAGCGTTACGGTCTTTCTGACGTTCGTTGGAGACTTTCAAGCAGCGTCTCGGCATGATTGTCGAAACGGCCAACGGCCTTGAGCGAACCGCTCCGCTGATCGCGGCACGCTCAGTCTTCTCATGGCGGTGGTTCAAATGAGGTTAGAAGCTGACGGACTATCGTTAAGCGGGCACCATGTGCTGATCGTGGAAGACGACGAAACCCTCAATATGGTGCTGGCCCAGATTCTCACTGAGCTGGGCGCTTGTGTAGCGAGTTTTGGCAACGCCGAGGATGCGCTGATTGGTCTTCTTGAAAATCACGGCGCTTGTTCATTGGTGATTGCCGATCACGGCGTTCCTGGAGCCCTCAAGGGCTTGGAATTTTTGCAGATGGTCGCTGAAAAATGGCCTCATATTCCCGCCATTCTCACTTCTGGGTATCAGTTGCAGCCCACCGGTGCACCTCCTGTGACATTCCTGTTCAAGCCGTGGTCGGTTGAGGAGTTACTATCCGCGATTGGCCAAGCAATGGCAGGGGACTCGATCATGGGTGTTCTGGATCAGTAAAACCATCAGAAAGGTGATGATCGTTGTGGAGGTGTTGATGATGAGCTGCCAGGTATCGTTGGAGTGAAACCATGGCCCCGAGGCTGCCCACATTCCAATCAGTACGATGGCGATGAGGAAAGTAGTTGGCCTGCCAGCATGGTTGGAAAGCCATTGGCAGAACTGCGCGAATTTCATGATGCTTTTCCTTTTGAACACGTTGCACATGTTCCATTGACCCTCAAACTGTTCAGAAATCTTTTTTTACATTTGCTCGGCCTGACTAACAGCCGCATGTTTGGGCTTCGAGCTTTGGAGTCAGTCATGTTGGGGGTGGAAGCCGGTGTGTTGTGTCCTGCGGGTACGACTCGACTGCCTCGTGCCTGGCCCACGGAACATAGTCAGTCCTCGAGCGCCACGGTTAATGCGGGTCTGCAGCGGCAAGCAGTTCGCTGATGGTGTCTCCGAGCGCATCAAGGGTGCACGGCTTGGTGATGTACCTGGCATTAACAGGGAGGCAGCCTGGAAGTAAAACCGTGCGCCCAGAAATGATGATGACGGGAAGGTCGCGGTTGGTTGACCAGAGCGTTTTGGCGAGCCCGAGCCCATCAGTGGTGCCTGGCATGTTCACGTCCGTAATGACGAGAGCAAACGGCTCGGCGTTTAACCTACGAAGGGCGTCGTCGGCGTTGCTGCACTCGACGACCTGGTAGCCGAAGTGTGTCACGGCGTCGGCCATCAGGCAGCGCAGGATGTCATCGTCTTCAACCAACAAAACCTTCTGTGCCATAGAGCTCGATCCTTGTTGTTGTACTCGTTAGTGGATCCTCCGAGCACAGCGTTGCTTGCTCCTGACCAATGGTGACCAACCCGCTAACAGATCTCGATTGAGTCGAAGTTCCGACGCCGCTGTCTTCGCTTTAGGTCATTCGTAGCCACAAGGCTGCCAAGGAGCGAGTGTGAGGATCGGTTGCTTGGGATGGGGATCACTGATTTGGATACCTGGGGAGCTTCGTCTGGCGGGAGACTGGCGAGCGGACGGCCCAGCACTCCCTATCGAATTTTCAAGGGTCGCTGATGGGGGGGAACTGGCGACAGCAATATGCCTTGGCGCCGCTACGGTCGATGTACTGTGGGCTCCCCTCATAACGAACTCACGCCAGGGATTACCTGAACAAGGTGCCCGCACAGATCCGTACCGCATACCGGCAGTTTTTTGCCGAGCGCCTCGGATGGTGATTCAGCCCGGCTGTGCTTTCGTTGAAGCACGGCCTAGCACTTCCTGTGAATGGTTTCTTCATCCTCGAGCAGGGGAATACAATGCGTAGATCTGGTTGGTTTCTTATGGTGCTTGGCAGTGCAGGGCTCGTCGGTACGCTGGTACTGCTGACTATCACGTTGATGGATTTTAGTAATGCCCCTCGCGCCTCGATGGTGGGGAGCCTGTTCATGATGGCAGCGTCAGCGCTTCTTCTCGTCATCGGCAGACGGCTTCGGGCAAGAGGAAGGCCGCTGCTGCCTATTTTGCTTTGATGCTGCGGTCGTCAGTAGGCCTACAGTCTGTTTCAAAGATGCCAGGGTGACGCTCACCCTGGCAAAGCTCATCAAGGCTTAGCGGCTTTCGCTGTTGCGGCCACCGCCATGGCTGTTCTGTCCACCTTTGGGGCCAGCCTCAGAGGCTCGCTCACGGTCATTGGCGAAGTTGCCGCTCGAGGATTGTCCGCCCTCGCGCCCGGCTTCGGACGCTTTCTCGCGGTCGTTGGCAAAATTGCCTGGGTTGTTCTGTGCGGTGCCGCCTTGATTGCCGCGATCACCTTGATTGTTAGCCATGATCTTTCACCTCATGTGTCACACAGGAAAGTCTGTGTTCAATTCGGAGGGGTAAAAGCCACTGTTTCGCACACCTGAATTTCGCTTTGCCCGACGGGTTGCGTTAAGAAAGCTGCTTCACGGACTGTGGCGAGCCAACTCTTAGCATCCCAGTAGAACAGCTCGAGACCTTGCCCATTCGGCTCTCACGCTGAACTGAAGTTCTTTTTGCCTCCTCGAATTTGGACATGGTCTCAGAGAGGATTCGGTGAATGGACGACACGGCCCTGGCATTCATGATCTTCGCGACGGAACACCCGGACGCGCTTGCCCAAGTCCAAGGCTTGAGTGAAGCGGAAGCGCTGGAGGCTGGCGAGCCGCTGTCGGCCCTGCGTGACACCATGGTTGTCCAGACCCTCACGGCTGAAGCCAGCAAGCAAGGCGTTTCCCTCGATGAGCTGGTTCAGACGCTTATCGGAAGGGACGACGTGGAGGAGGGCGATGCGACCATCCCAGGCTTGGAAAAATACAACCGGATGCGTGATTTCAACGCCTCACCGGAACCATCGGGAGCAGGGAAATCCGCTCGGCGTTCGAAGCGCGCAGCTGCTCATGCCTTGCAGTTTTGCGTTCAAAAGCACGATGCCACACGACTGCACTACGACTTCCGCCTGGAGCTCGACGGCACGCTCAAAAGCTGGGCGATACCCAAAGGCCCATGCCTGGATCCCAAGGTAAAGCGCCTCTCGGTGCATGTCGAAGATCACCCTCTCGATTACGCTTCATTTGAAGGCACGATACCGGAGGGTCACTACGGTGCCGGGGATGTGATCGTTTGGGATCGTGGAATATGGCTTCACCAGGGCGATCCGGCTGAGGCCTACAAGAAAGGTCGTATGAAGTTTGAGCTGCAGGGTGAAAAGCTCTCGGGCCTGTGGAACCTTGTCCGGACGAACATCGAGGGTAAGCAGGAGCAATGGTTTCTGATCAAGCATCAGGACGAGGCCGCTAAGCCGCTCGCTGATTTCGACGTTGTGGTCGAGATGCCTAACAGCGTGCTCAGCGACCGCACCATCATCCCCAAGAAACCCGGTCGGGCCAAGGCGGGGTCATCCAAGCCGAACCCTCCCGCCAGCGCCACCGGGCCGAGCACAGAGGGCGCCGTGGCTGCAGCGCTGCCAGAGAAGCTCTCTCCACAGCTAGCGACGCTGGTCGAATCCAGCCCTCGAAGCGAGGAGTGGCGCTACGAAATCAAGTTCGATGGCTATCGCATGCTGTGTCGCGTCGATGGGGATGACGTCCGGCTGTTTACCCGCAATGGTCATGATTGGACTGCGAAGTTGCCCAAGCAGGCGGCTGCAATCGCCTCGCTCGGGCTCGAAACGGCTTGGCTGGATGGCGAGATTGTCATCCCGGATGAAAACGGCGTGCCCGACTTCCAGCTGCTACAGAATGCATTCGACGCCGGCAAGAGCCACGGCATCGTCTACTACCTGTTCGACCTGCCGTATCTCAACGGCGCCGATCTTCGACAGGTGCCGGTTGAGAGCCGCCGTGGACTGCTAAAGCAGATTCTCTCTGACTCGACCGACCCGCTGCTGAGGTTCTCCGAAGACTTCACCGAAGACGTCGACGCATTGATGAACAGTGCCTGCCAGATGCGCATGGAAGGACTGATTGGCAAGCGATTGGGCAGTCCTTACGTATCCCGGCGCAGTGACACGTGGATCAAGCTCAAGTGCAAGCATCGCCAGGAGTTCGTCATCGTCGGCTACACCGACCCGAAAGGAGCGAGAACCGGTTTTGGCGCACTTGTCCTTGCGCTAACCGACCAGGATAGCGGCGATCTGAAGTACGCCGGCAAGGTCGGGACGGGCTTCACGGAATCGACACTCGCCACGATCCTGCAGACACTGCTGCCGTTGGAGCAGAAAAAGGTGCCGGTAGTGAATCCACCGAAAGGTGTTGATGGTAGAGGCATCCACTGGCTGCAGCCGACACTGCTGGCTGAGGTCAGCTTCGCGGAGATCACCTCGGACGGTGTAGTCAGGCACGCGGTGTTCCAAGGTATCCGGACGGACAAGCCTGTCCAGGACATAACGGAGGAGAAGCCGGCGCCTGCGCCGAAAGAGCGAAGGTCAGCCAAAGCGAAATCGGACGACAAGGCCGCCACGACCAAGGTACGGATTACCCACCCTGAACGTGTGATTGATCCCAGCAGTGGTCTTACCAAACGAGACCTGGCCGAATATTACGCGCAGGTCTCACCCTGGCTTCTGCCTCACCTGAAAGATCGACCCATCGCGCTGGTCAGGGCGCCCGAGGGGATTTCCGGTGAGCTGTTTTTCCAGAAGAACGCTGACCGCCTCGCCATCCCGAACATCACGATGGTGCCGAAAGCAGAAGCAGGCAAAGCGGGCATGGTCATCAACAGCGTCGAGGCTCTGGTCGGTGCCGTGCAGATGAGCACCATCGAGCTGCATTCCTGGAATGGCACGACCGAGCACATCGAGCAGCCAGACCGCTTCGTGTTGGATCTCGATCCTGATCCCGCGCTGCCCTGGAAGGCCATGGTCGAAGCCACTCAGCTGACCTTGGTGGTGCTCGATGAATTGGGGCTGCAGTCGTTTCTCAAAACCAGTGGGGGCAAGGGCATCCACATCATGGTACCGCTCACGCCTAAAGCTTCGTGGGAAGAAGTGAAGCACTTCAGTCAGTCCATCGTGAAGTACATCGCCAAGCTGATCCCGGATCGATTCTCTGCCGTGTTAGGCCCAAAGAATCGTATCGGTAAGATCTTCATCGACTACCTGCGCAACGGCAAAGGGGCCACCACTGCCAACGTCTTCTCGGCGCGGGCGAGGGAGGGACTGCCGGTATCGGTGCCGATTTTCAAGGAGGAGCTCGTCGAGCTACAATCGGCGGCCAAATGGAACATCAAGAATGTTCAGGAGCGTCTGGATGAACTGGGTGGCGATGACCCGTGGGATGCTATGCCGACCATTGAGCAATTGATCACCCTGGAAATGAAAACGCGGATCGGAATGAAGTAGCCGCTGATGCGATGCAGAGAAGGGGAAGGCGCTTGGCACATTTCGTCATGCCTGGATTCGCGGCGTCGAGCTTCACCAAGCCCTAATGCTGCAATCGCTGGCTTCACTCATTCCTTTGGAATTATCGAGATTTTTCCGTTCCGCTCCACAATCGCAAATTTGATTTGCTCCACCGATTCTATTCCCTGGCTATCTCGTGCTGATTCGAGAATGTCATCCTCGGTTAGACGAGATCGGCGCATTCGCTGATGCAAGAACTGTCCGTGCTCAACCACCAGGGTTGAGTGGCCATCGAGAAAGCGGGCCAGCGGTCGGGAGTTCAGCTTGGCAAGAGACAAGCCCACATCGACCACGATCAAGGTGGCGATCACCAGCACGGCGTTGGTAAACGAGAAATCCTCGCCCAGAAGAGCCTGCTGCGTGGCTTCCCCGATGATCAGCAGCAAGACGAAATCGAAGGTGGTCAGATCGGCCAGGGAACGCCGCCCGGCTACGCGGAACAGCAGCATAAGGGCGACATACATCCCAGCAGCTCGCAGGATCGAATCCATGACGCCCTCCTAGGGGTAGAGAAATGTGGAAAAGTGGACTTCGGTGTTCGAGCCCGACCTCACAACCCCTTCCAAGCTACCCACGTGCCCACTTCGCAGTGTCAGGTACAAGGTGGCCATACCACCCTTGCTGGTACCCAATTGCAGCCGCAGGGCTGGGCCATGGGAGATCGACACCAGGGGTTCGGGCTGCATAGTCTCGATACTGGCCTCGCGCAGTAGCGGCCCCTCAAGTTCAACCATCACTGGCTGACCAGGGCTCCCCTGAATTGTGATGAAAAGATTGTCGGTGGTGCCACTGCGACTGAGGCGTTGATATTCAACTTTTAATCGACCATCCTGGCTCACCACCTCGGCATCGCTTAGTGGGCCGTCGCCGAACAGCCCTGCCAAGGCTAGCAATACGATGATCACCAGCACATACCACCCCACACGTTCGAAGCGCCAAACGCGCTTCTGCATGGGCATGTTCTCCTGGATCGGGTGACTTCTGGATATCATCTCATCGTTCGGCATTTCATGTGCCCTCAGGCGCGTTCGCCGCGAAGCCAGCGTTGATGGTAATGAGCAAGGCGCGTCAGACCGAACAGCGCGCCTTGTTGCATCACCTCCGCTCTCTCGCCGAAGAAACGCTGAGTACATGTAAAAACCGCAGCAGGCTCGCCAGCAAAGGCCCAAGCAAAGCACATCGTCCCTGGAGGTACCCCAGATTCGTCGGTAGGCCCCGCTACTCCTGTTGTTGCGATTACCACATTGGCATCGCTGTCTCGCAATGCACCCAACGCCATTTCCCACGCCACAGGCTCGCTAGTGAGCCCGTAGCGCTCGATGGTCTCGGAACTGACCCCCAGCAAACGCTTTTTCGCACTCGGTGAATAGACGACATAACCACTCTCCAGTACCTCCCCAGTGCCAGGTACCGTCGCCAACAGCGCCACCATGCAGCCTGCAGTACAAGATTCGGCGGTGGAAAGAATCAACTGATTGTCCTTGAGGTAGCCGAGCGCGGCCAGTACAGGTTCGGTTGCCATGAGGGTATCGACTCGCTTGTTCTTTAGCGGTGGACGCAACCCTCGGGCAATTGGTTCAGCGCTTATTTAGCCGCCTGTCCCATGCCGAAAAAATCGTCTGAACTTTGTCCAGATTTCCACCTTCCCTTATGTATAGGGGCAGCAGACCTACCGTGTTATCGCTGCGGCTATCCAATTGGACATCGGGAGAAACGGAAATGGGTGATCTCGCAACGTACTTCTGGATTGCCGTGGCGGCCATCATTCTGCTGGTTGATCTCTGGGTAATGGTCAGCGTTTTTCGAAGCGACAAGTCAGATGCAGTCAAGGTGCTGTGGGCTTTGATACTGCTCGTGTTGCCGGTGGTTGGCTTGGCTATATGGGGCGTCGCAGGGCCACGGGGGATCAAGCGCGGCACTGGGCCGACATCTCCTGAACACAGCAAAGGGTAGGAGCGGCAGCATGACCAGAGAAGGGCATTATAAGGAACTAGACCTACGGAAATCGCACGGCGAGGAAGAGCGAGATAACGATGCTCATCGCCCGGATGGTGCTGTGGGCTCATCGCACGATTCTACCGCTCAGAAAGCGGCACCTAATCAGGGGCGTCACCAGCGGTGAAACTATCCTCGAAGGCTTGGGGATGAGGCTCGCCGTGAGGCGAGCTTTTTTTTGACTGGACTATGCTCGCACATTGGCTGAATAATGAAGACCCGACAATGTATTCAACGGTGCTGTATGCGGCAGGCGCTTAATCAGGGCGAATTGAGATGAGTGGTCGGGGACGAGCGCGTTTAGGATAGCGAGGGGCGCCTTATTTTCTAATCAAGGGCTGCTAGAGTTCGGCTCGTTTCGGCGTAAAAAGTTAGGCCATTCCGATTCTGGGCGGCTTTCACCGCAGGCGACGCATACGTAGTCTTCGCCAGGCAAACCAAGATAATAAGCCTTTCTTATATACTTGTGAGGGCACGGGTTCGCAATGTGTGGCTTGCCGCTTTTGATTTTCATTATTCTGCTCCAAGCGCTGCCACAGCAATGCTTTATCTATCTGCTAGCACTGGGCCAGTCCTGGCTTGTTTCACTCCATTTTTCTATTCCTTTTCGAAGTAACGTATCGATGCGTTATGTCCCTAGGCAGTGGTTGAGTGACGTCAAGAACTCAGGAAGTGTCGTTTAACTATCATGAATTCAATTATTCTCAAGTAAGTTCTCTTAGAAGAGCGAAAAATCCTGTAGCAATGCTGTCAGTTTTTTTCGATTCGCCGCCATATTCGTTCGTGAAAATAAAAAGCGATGGTGTTACAAGTGGGCTCAATAACCGCGATTAGCCCGCCTGTGAGAGCCGAGCCTGTAAGTAGATAGGCGACCGCAAAGGCAATACTGAAGTGGAGTATGCTAAAACTTAGGGTTTTGGGTAGGGGGCCTTTAGTTTTTGAGTGGCAGCAGTGTACGTCAGATGCGCTTTTCATTGTTGTCCCTTAGCTCGGATTGTTGTGAGCCGCACGTTGTGACATACGGCTCACAGAACTGATCACCGTTTTGCTTCTTCACCGGGAGCAGCCGACCGGCTCAAGAAAGCTCGAGTTATCTCGGGAAGGTGATCTTTCAGCCAATCGGCCATGGCGACCTCCTCTTTCAATATCGACCGGCAGGCCTCGGCAGTGAGTTCATCCCCTGCGAACGTCGCTGCTTCAATAAGTACCGTGTAGGAAGCAATTTCAAAATTTTCAAATACGTATCCAGACATCGCACCTTTAACCACTTCATCGCTCATCGCCATGCCACCCACTGCTTGGCCGAAGGCCATGAGCTTGCCTGCTAAGTCTTTCAAGGTCGAGGTGCTCCTTCCTAGGCGCTCTATGCATTCAACCAATTTCCGTTGTTGTCCTTCCGTTTCGGTGATGTGCTGCGTAATTCGCTCACGAAGATCGGGATAATGCTCCAACCGTTCCGCTTGCGCTTTAAGCATTTTTTCGGCTTGCTGCTCCATCGCGTGAGCATCGCGCAGCCAATCCAATAAATTTTCTGCAGGCTTAGTCATGAGTGCTCTCCATGTAGTGAATTTATTCAGAGCTGAATTCAATTCACTGCGTTCGGCTAGGTTGATGAACGGTTGAGTGCGCAACCTATTTGTCTGCAGTTATTTGGAAAATGATTTTGAACTTTCACATTGTGTCCATTCGTCTTGAGAGCTCTTTGGCGATTTGCACCATTGATCCCTCCGTTAACTCCCACAAAGGACACAGGACGTATTTGCGTGCTGGTTCAACCGTTGGGAGATTTAATATGTTTATCCATAACAAGCGTCTTCAATATACCGTGCGCGTCGCGCAGCCCAATCCCGGCCTTGCCAACTTGCTTTTGGAGCAGTTCGGCGGCGCTCAGGGTGAGCTGGCCGCTGCCAGTCGATACTTCACCCAGGCCCTGGCCGAGGATGACCCAGGCCGCAAAGACCTGCTGATGGACATCGCCACTGAAGAGCTGAGCCACCTGGAGATTGTAGGCTCGATCATCGTGATGCTTAACAAGGGCGCCAAGGGCCGACTTGCTGAGGGGGTCGAAGAGGAGGGAGAGCTGTACCGAGCAATCAATGGCGCCGGTAACGATTCCCACATTACCAGCATCCTCTACGGCGCCGGCGCTCCGCTTACCAACTCGGCAGGGGTGCCCTGGAGTGCGGCCTATGTGGACACCATCGGTGAACCGACAGCTGATTTTCGCTCCAACATCGCTGCCGAAGCGCGGGCGAAGATCGTGTACGAGCGCCTGATGAACGTGACGGACGACCCAGGCGTGAAAGAGGCGCTGGGTTTCTTGATGACGCGAGAAATCGCACACCAGCTTTCTTTCGAAAAAGCACTGCACGCCATCCAGCCTAACTTCCCTCAGGGCAAGCTCCCAGGCATGCCGGAGTTCACCAACAAATATTTCAACATGTCGGGTGAGCCGAATGTGCGCGGCCCTTGGAATGAAGGCGAGGAGTGGGAGTACGTCGAGAATCCATCGGCTGCCGTTGATGGCGGAGATGGCACCGCTTCGGTAGAACTGGCCGCTCCTGATCTGGCGGTATTGGAAGCCATGAAGCTGCGGACGATGTCCGATCCAGCCAGCAACCCGGTCACCGGCGCGGATCTTGGTTCAGGCTTGGTCAACGGTAAAGATGACTGAATTTCGGGAGGCCGCAATGAGCACTTTGAAAAGGAGGGATAAGGCTCAGGTCGGCATCGGCTTTGAGCATTTGATGAGCGCGGCGGTAGCAGAGTTTGAGGCCGACTCGCGCCTGGCTTGCCGAGCGATGCGAGTAAAGATGGCCACAAGCATGTTCGGCGTTGGCTCCCTGCTGCCCAACGATCTGCCCCCAAAGCTTCCCATTGAATCCTTACACGAGAGCTTGGTCAGCCACACCCTGCAGTGAAATCGATTTTCAAACCCAAGGAGAATGACGATGGTTGCTCGCAAAACAGTTGAAGACCTGTTCATCCATGAGCTTTCGGATGTGTACAGCGCTGAGAAGCAGATCACCAAAGCATTGCCGCGTCTGGCTAGGGCATCTACCAATCCGCTGCTGGCGGATGCGTTCACTTCACACCTAGCGGAAACCCAGGGGCAGATAGAGCGCATTGACCAGTTGGTAGAGTCCGCTGGATTGAAACTCAAGCGGATGAAGTGCGTAGCCATGGAGGGTTTGGTTGAGGAGAGTAAAGAGCTGATAGATGAAATCGAGAAGGGGGCGGTGCTCGATGCGGCGCTCATCGGGGCATGCCAGAAGGTTGAGCATTACGAGATCGCCAGCTACGGCACCCTAATTGCGATGGCCAAGCACCTCGGTATGGAAGAGGCGGCCTCGCTGTTGGCCGACACGCTTGCAGAAGAAAAAGCTGCAGACGAGAAGCTGTCAGCGATTGCCGAAGAAGGCGGCAACCAGGCCGCCACCCTCGAGAAGTAACGGGTCGGGCCCAGCCAAGTACGTGCTGGGCCTTCTAGGAATTTGTCATTTCCGCGATTTCTTTCTCGCAACGCGCGTCTTCTTATACAAAAAAAAATTCTTGTGGAGCATTTTGACCCGCCGGTCCGGTATCTCACCGGCGCGGTGGAAATCGGTCGCTATTCGGAGGTGATGCGCCCATGGTGGATAAATCCTTCAGCATAGACCTAGCGTCGTAGGAGAACGACATGCGCATTCGCGGTAAGGCTTTTTGGGCATGGGCTGACCCCACGCTCCACCACCAGATCCATGATGAATCCCTCGCCGATGGTACAACCATTGACGTGCAAAGCAGGCTCTCTCGAGCTGGAGGAACTCAACTGTTCATCGGCGTGTACGCGCCAAGCGGCCTGGTTCTTGATGAACAATTTTTCGATTCACGACCGGGCCAGTCGATGACAACGGCTCTTTCCTGGGGCGTAGATATGGCCCTCCAGAGGGCGCGCGAGGCTTCATCTTCACTTTCTCAAACGGCTGACGTGTCGGATCGGTCTAAGGAGAAAGTGGAAGACTATGTCCGTATCCAGTGAGTCAGAAATTCAAGTTCAGCAAGCGCTGCTGCCAGTGTTTTCCGCAGCCGAGCAACTGAGGCTAGACCCTGAGGTCCTACGGCTCGTGGCGATTGGTGGATTGACGCAGGACTCCCCTCCGGAATGGGTGACTCCGATTCTTCAACCAGAGGTCATTGAGTGGTTCCGCCGGCAAGCGAGATTTGCTGATCGGGACTGGCTCGAAGCTGCGCCTCGATGCCCTTGAGTTTTTGCATTTGCTGTTTCAGCTTTTCGACTTTAGTGCTGAGTAGCCACGACGCGGCATTACGACAGGCACTCATCGCGTCTGTTCCTCGATGGAGGACCGCCTGTTACTGCAGTGCTACTGGTTTTCAGGATGCCGGAGTTGCTCCATGCAGAAGCAGTGTAAGACCGATAAAGAGCGGCGACTCAAGCGCTGCGAGCATGAAGCAGTAGGCGAGAGGGGCAAATCCGATTGGAGCAAGATCCGGAGATGATGAAGGTTCGCCTGGTGGAGCACACCTTTGGAACGAACAGATTCTGGAAGGGAAGCAACCAGTTCGTGACCAAAACCCTGCCGAGGTTAAGCACCGAAATGAGCCTTCACGTGCTCGCCTCCACAAACGCATGGTGAGCATTTTCGGCATCGCAGGACTACTTGAGGCGATCAGGGCGTAACCCCGCCGTTTGCTGGCCCGTAAACAGCTACATGGGCCGCTGACGCGGCCCGTGTAGCACTACAAATGTCTATTTTTCTGGGTGAGGGTATTTACGCTCTCGCCTGATGATTCCGCAGGTAATCTGCTCGGTTCTCAGTTATCGATGCGATTACTGCGTTTTTCCACAGCCTGGATCGATAGCGGTCAGTCGTTAAGGGCTGCCAGCAGCCAGAAATGATCACACTGAGTCCTCTACCGAGCTTCCCGTACTCAGTTAACCCTCGTAATCGCTCTTCTGTCAGTTCTCCTGCGGCAACCGCTTCGGCTTCAAGCTGCACTCCATCGGTATCAGTGGCTATGAAGCGAGAGGGGTTAACCACGGGAATCAGCTGGATACAAGCCCTGACCACCGGTCACCAAACAGGGCGATTGCCAAGCCTCCGAGCATCACGATTACCCCGGCCAACTTGAAACCAGATACCGGCCTCTCGACTGCCCCGAGCAGTCCGAAGTGATCGATAACTAGGGACGAAATGATCTGCCCGGCGATGGCGAGGCCAAGCAGCGCTGAAAGGCCTATTTTTGGCGCGAGTACCACGTAGCTGAGCAACGCGCCGGCACCTAGCAGGCCACCTAGAAGGCTCCACAAAGGCTGGGCAGGGATAGCCGCGATTGAAGCCACTATCCCGCCACGCATCAACGAAAAGATGCCCAGGCATAGCGCACCGGCAGTAAAAGAAAACAGTGCCGCCGCTACGGAATCTCCACCCACACCTTTAGCGAGTTGGCCATTCAGCGTGGTCTGCAGGGTGATACCAAGCCCCGCGCAGATAGCCAGTAGGTAGTAGGCTGCATTCATTTAACGCCTCCTTACTTGGCTGACTCAAGCGGCAAGAATGCCTCGGCAAACATATCCGGCTGATAGCCAGCAGCAGCAAACAGATGCTCACGCGACTCGTCGATCGCCGCGCGCAGCTTTTCGCTATTCACACCCAGAACCTTGCCGCCCTGCTTGACGATACGCCCGCCGATCATGACAGTGTCGACATTGCTGCGCTCTGCCGCATGTACCACGGTGCCGAAGGCATTACCTGACGGATAAAGGTTGATGTCCTGCGCGTTGATAAGGATCAGGTCAGCCTGTTTGCCGGGAACCAGGCTGCCGATTTTGTCATGCAAGCCAGCGCAGGTGGCGCCGTCGACAGTCGCGGCTTTGAGCAGAACATGGGCGGGCAGGGTCACCACCGGATGATGGTCTTCGCTGCAGCAGCGCTGCTGATGCATGCCCAGGACGCGCTGCAGATAAAACGCTACCCGCATCTCCATGAACATGTCGCCGCTGTAGGACGTTTCGTTATCGACGCTCAGCCCAGGGCTGATGCCATGACGCTGAGCCGCCTGCATGGCGAACATTCCATCTTCAATGCCGTAGTGGGCATCTGAACGCGGGCATACGTTGACCCGCACGCCAGCCTCGCGAAGGATCTTCCACCCGGCGTCCGGCAGCGCGGTGCAGTGGTTGAAGATGTTGTCAGAGCGCAGCAGCCCCTCGCGATGCAAGCCTTCCAATTCAGCTGCCATGTCCCCACCAAAAAACTCGGTGATGATCGGTAATCCCAGGCGCCTGGCCTCAGCCCACAGCTCAGGTTCCAGCTGCGCCATCACTGCCAGTGAGAGCAGCGGGTTGTCACCGTTCTTGATGTATTTGTCCTGCAGACGCTCGAGGTTGCCCGGCCAGTGGGCTTTGTCCCACTCACCCGCCACCGGCGCTCCCGAAGCATGTACGGCGCGTATGCCTGCATCGAGCAGCGCCTCTACTGCGGCATCGGAGTGCGCACCGGTGCGGCTGTTATGCGAGTTGTCGACAAGGGTCGTGATACCAGCATCGATACAGCCCAATGCACTCAGCAGGTTGCCGATATACATGTCCGCCGGACGATAATATTTGGCGAACGAAAAGTGGGTGGCGTTGCAGTAATCCTCCAGGGTTGCGGCGTTCGGATTAATTCGCCGTAGTTGCCCCTCCCAGGAGTGACGGTGGGTATCGACCATGCCCGGCATGGCGATCATGCCGGATGCCTCAATCACAAGAGCGTCGCCGGCTTCGAGATTTTCATCGATGGCCGAGATGGTGCTGCCTTCTATGAGGATATCGCCACGCGCCAGATTGCCGATGTCGCCGTCCATGCTCAGCACAGTTGCGCCGCGGATAAGTGTGCGTCCGGCCGGAGCGGCTGGAGCCTGCACTATGCTGCGGGTGTATTCACCCATTTCAGTACCCCTCTTCAAATTTCGTTGGAAGCAATGTACGCAATTCGATACTGCGGGAAAAAGATGGTAGAACTGTTTTTATTATTCAATTTATGCGAATAATAATGCCTCCTTTCACCGCTCCAAGGCTGTTACCCGTCATGGACCGTATTCAAGCAATGCAGGTTTTCGTCCGTGTGGCTGAGGCAGGAAGCTTTAGCCAGGCGGCGCAGACGCTCTCTCTACCGGCCTCAACGGTGACCAGCAGCGTTAAAAATCTTGAGAAGTACCTGCAGGTGCGCCTGCTGAACAGAACAACGCGGCGGGTTAGCCTGACGCCTGAAGGCGCCCAATATCTGGCGCAATGCAGGGAAATATTGGGACTGATCGAACGCACGGAGACCAGCCTGACGGATTCCGTGAAACGGCCGCAGGGGCGTTTGCGCGTCGATATGCCGGGCGGCATTGCCCACTTCATCGTCATTCCAAACCTGCAAGACTTTTACCGGCGCTACCCGGATATTTACCTGATGATAGGCGTCAACGATCGGCAGGTTGACCTGCTTCAGGAGGGAGTCGACTGCGTCATTCGTACAGGCGAGCTGGATGACTCAACGCTCGTTGCGCGACCACTAGGCCGTTTTCGCTGGGTGACCTGTGCATCTGCTGCCTATCTCGAAGAGAACGGTACTCCGCAGACTCCGCGAGATTTGTCTCGTCACCGGGCCATCCATTACTTCTCGGGCCGTGCAAGGCAAGCAGGTGAGATGCGCTTCGCCCGTGGCGACGAGAAAATCTCAGTACCGGTCAAGGGCACAGCAGCCGTCAACGAGACTGGGCTCTACATCAAAATGTGCCTTGAAGGCTTTGGGCTCGTGCAACTCGCCGAGAATGTTGTTTCCGAACATCTACGAGAAGGGCGGCTGGTCGAAGTGCTTGCTGACTGGCAGCCTGACCGGGTTCCTGTGCACTTGTTATATCCACATCAGCGCTTTCTATCACCAGCTGTGCAGGCGTTCGCTGACTGGATCGCTGGGCTAGTTCACGACGGCGGTTCGCCTGCTGGCTGATCAGGAGATGAAAGCTTCTCCGGACTAAAATGCCAATCACTATTGGCGTTTATAGGATGGTTGAATGGTGCGCCTGGCTTGGCCCAGCAGTAGTGGACCGTGGCTGCAATTAAAAAATCGACGCATTCCGCTGCTCCTGAAAGTGAGCGGTGTCGTCAGCTTCATTTGCACGCAAACCGATGAACGTCAGGCCGAGCATTATGCTGGCGCCCGAGCCGAAGCGCAGGAAGGAGGCCCTCAACATGGCGTAGCCTGGCGCGTAAATGATCCTAATGAGGAGTTAGGTAATTTTGCCCGTCCATTTTGGCTCGGAAGCGGCTCATTCTATGACCGTGCCATGCGGGCGCGTATACCCTTGCCGTGCTGCGCAGACTGCGCGTAGCGCAGCCCGGCCAGCAATACCCGCCGACGTATGCTGCTAGCCCCTTTATGACTTGGCCTCCGTGACTACCCCTGATCTGCAATAGCCTTATCTGCGCAAGGTTTCAAATAGAAATGCCCTGAACCATTGATTGCCGGCATCAGCGTCGTAGGCACCATGCCAATGAACGGTAGACTCGACCCCCGGCATCTCCACTGGCAGCGGGTAAATCACGAAATCATTCGAATGATTCAGCGCATGTGCGACGCCTTCAGGTAGGGTGACCATCCACCCTGTATGCCTGAGTATCTGCGGCACAACTGTAAAGTGGGGTACCCTCAAAGCGATGTGTCGATTCAGGCCACGTGAGGCCAGAGTGTCCTCGATGGCTAAGTGGCTGCTGTCAGTGGAGGTGACACTGACATGGGAGAGGGCAAGAAAATCCTCCACGCTGATTTTCCCGGCCGGAAGTCCGTCACGCTTGCGAGTCATGCAGGCGTATTGTTCTCGGAACAGGGATTGGTACCGGGTGGTTGTTTTCAGTGTGGGCAGGTTACCAATTGCGAAGTCCAGTTGCCCCATACGCATCCGCTCGACCACCATGGCGACGGGTACCAGCTCTGATGAGAGCTTAATGGCCGGCGCAAGCGTTTGAAGCCGTTCACAAAGCGACGGCAGGAACACCTGTTCGCCGATGTCTGACATACACAAACGGAACTCCCGGTCGCTAGTACCAGGATCGAAGGGTTCGGTTTCATTCAGAGCATCGCGTATTGCCGTGAGTGCCCGTCCGATCGGTAGGGCAATCCGCTCGGCGGTCTGGGTCGGCATCATGCCTTCCGGCGTGCGTACGAATAGCGCATCATCAAAAAGCTTGCGAAGTCGACCCAAGGCGTAACTTACAGCAGGTTGTGTAATCGCCAGGCGTCCAGCCGCGAGTGTCAAGCTGCGTTCCTCCATTATGGCCTGAAAAACCCTAAGCAAATTTAGATCGACATCATTCAAGTTGCGCATTCGTATAAATACCGTTTATCAATTGTATAATTGCCATGAATTTGACTTATAGAGTACAGGTTCATAGACTTCGGAACAACAGCGAGGCGATACAACAATCTGAGGCTTTGAGTGATGGACACAGGTTTTTGCAAACAACAAGCAGTTGGCGGGGCATTAACACTTCCGGTGCTGCTGTCGAAACGTATTGAACGCAGCCCTGAAACGGCGCTTTTTTCCGACCGAAGCTGCACTTGGACTGCTGCGCAACTTGTCGACGTGATAGGACGGCGTGCCACAACACTAGCGGAATATGGGATAAAGCGTGGAGATCGGGTTGGATTGATGTGCGCCAACCGCGCCGAGTTCCTTGAAGTGCTGTTGGCATGTGGTTGGCTGGGCGCGGTTGCGGTGCCTATTAATACCGCCTGTCGGGGCATGCAGTTGAATCATGTGCTGGCTAATAGTGGGGCGCGCTTGTTGGTCAGTGACGAGGTCAATCTGGATGTGCTCGCGGCACTTGATTACTCTGCGCTTGCTGTCGAAGCCCTGTGGGTCCTTTCGCCGCAAGGCGATGTCAACGCGGTTTGGCAGGAGCGGTTAAGGGTGCGGTCGATGCCCCCTCGCAGTGCGTCCATGGCCCCACCTGCAGTGCTCGAGGATGGCGACCCGCTGGTTATCCTTTACACCTCCGGGACTTCCGGGTTGTCCAAGGGCGTGATCTGCCCGCACGCCCAATTCTTTTGGTGGGGGCTGAATACCGGTGGCGACCTACAGGTGCGCCCCGGGGATGTGCTGTATACATGCCTGCCGTTGTTCCATACCAATGCATTGAACGCCTTTTTCCAGGCCTTGCTGCACGACGCACAGCTGGTGGTAGACAAACGTTTTTCCGCTAGCGGCTTCTACCAGGCGCTGGCGGAAACCGGGGCCACAGTGACGTATCTGCTGGGAGCCATGGTGCCTATCCTTCTCAGCCGTCCGCACAATGAGCTCGAGCGCGCGCATAACGTGCGTGTCGCGCTAGCCCCAGGCGTCCCTGAACAGTTCCACGCCCCGTTTATTCAACGCACAGGCATCGGCCTCATCGATGGTTATGGGGCTACCGAAACCAATGCCGTGATTGGAGGGACTCTGGAGAATCAGCGGCCTGGTTTTATGGGCCGATTGGCCAAAGGCTTCAGTGCCCGGGTGGTAGACAGCCAGGATCAGCCGGTAGCGGATGGCGAACCAGGAGAGCTTGTATTGCGCGCTGAGCAGCCCTTCGCTTTCGCCTGCGGCTACTTTGGTATGCCGGAAAAGACTGTCGAAGCCTGGCGCAACCTGTGGTATCACACCGGCGACCGGGTTGTGCGCGATAGCGACGGCTATTTCCGCTTTGTTGACCGCTTGAAGGACACAATCCGTCGCCGTGGAGAGAACATCTCGTCTTTTGAGGTGGAGCAGGTTCTGTCGAGCCACCCCGCGGTGGAGCTCGTGGCGGTATATGCGGTGAAATCTGAACTGGCGGAAGATGAAGTCATGGCATCTATCGTCATCAAGGAGGGGACTAAGCTCGATCCATTGGAGCTGACGCAATATTGTGAGTCACGGTTGGCGTATTTCGCCGTGCCGCGTTACTTAGATTTTGTTATCGAGTTGCCGAAAACCGAAAACGGCAAAGTTCAGAAATATAAATTGAGAGAACTCGGCGTTACCGCCAGTACATGGGACCTAGAGTGCTCCGGCTACAGGCTTAAACGCGCCTAATCATTTAGCTTTGACTGCCGTGCAATAAAAAACGATGCAATAACAATAAAAATAGCGTTCATAAATATTCAGTCATTGACGGAGACGGCCATGACGGGCACGCATTCGCTTGAACTATCAGATAACCAGTCGGAGCACAGTCATGTTTCCGCTGCAGTTGATAACCGAGTACCGATCGACAGCAAGACCTTTCGCAAGATCGTCTTGGCTTCTGTCACTGGCACGGCGTTGGAATGGTACGACTTCTTTCTCTACAGCACAGCGGCGGCGCTCATATTCGGGGAATTGTTTTTCCCCAAGGGCACCGATCCACTGGTGGGTACGATCGCGGCACTGGCCGGGTTTGCGTTGGGTTTTCTCGCGCGGCCTTTCGGTGGGGTGATATTCGGCCATATCGGGGACAAGTACGGTCGCAAAAAAGCCTTGGTATGGACGCTCTCTATCATGGGCGGGGCAACTTTCTTGATCGGATTGTTGCCCACCTACGCTCAAGCGGGCATGTGGGCGCCCGCGTTGCTACTGCTGTTACGTATCTTGCAGGGCATCGCAGCAGGAGGCGAGTGGGGCGGTGGCGTGCTGATGATCAGCGAGTCGGCGCCACCTGAGCGCCGCGGCTTCTACGCTTCGATTAGTCAGATCGGAGTGGGCGGTGGGTTCGTCTTGTCCGCAGCGGTGTTCTATCTAGTCCAGTTGTTGCCGGAGCGGGATTTCCACAGCTGGGGTTGGCGCATTCCGTTCCTTATCTCGATCGTCATATTCGTCCTGGGCGTCTACATTCGCCGGACATTGCCAGAGAGTCAGGATTTCCAGCGAGCTGAGGCAACGGGCAAGACGGCGCATATGCCCGTGCTGGATGTGTTGCGCAGATATCCGCGGGAAGTGCTGATGGCCATGGGGTTGCGAGTGGCTGAAAACGGCGGCTCCTACATCATGCTGGCGTTCGCTCTTGTCTACGGCAAGTTTCTTGGCGTGCCCAATAGTGTGATGCTTGCGGGAGTCACGTTCTCCACGTGCGTGGAGTTGGTGGCCATGCTGTTCTGGGGGCGTTTGTCGGACCGCATAGGTCGCAAGCCGGTATATATGGTGGGTGCCTTAGGGATGGTGCTAATGGCATTCCCATTCTTCTGGTTACTCGAGACCCGAGAGCCTGCCTGGATCTGGCTCGCCTTCCTCATTGGCAATGCCATCTGCCACGGGGCCATGATCGGTACGCAGCCTAGTCTTATGGGCGAACTGTTCAGCACTGAGGTCCGCTATTCCGGAATGGCTCTCGGGCACGAAGTCGCCTCGGTATTCTCCGGTGGCCTGACGCCGATGATCGCTACCGCCTTGCTGGCGCATTACCAGGCTAGTTGGCCAGTTTCTCTGATGATGATGGCGCTGGGGCTGATCACAGTCATCTCTCTTTGTTTCACCAAGGAGACCCGCGTGCGGGCCAAAGGAGGGCGGTCATGAACCGGTCAGCAAGCAATGACGCCGTGGCGCTGATCGCCGGGGCCCTGGAAGTACCTTACAACCGGCGCGGCACGGGTGAGTCGACGTCGCAACTGCTCGGCAGGGCGGTGCAGCAATTGCTGCGCCAGGCAGGCGTGGCAGCGCATGAGGTCGACGGCCTGGGCGTGGCATCCTTCACCCACCGGCCGGACAACGCCATCGATCTGGCGTGGCGCCTCGGGCTGACCCTGACCTGGTGCATGGATGACCGCAATGGCGGGGCTAGCGCGATCAATATGCTGCAGCATGCCGTGCGTGCCATCCAGCACGGTGATGCCAACGTGATCGTACTGGTGGCCGGTGATACGTTCACCCCGGAGGATTTCAAGACTCTGGTCGACCATTACAACCGGACCACCGAGGAGTACCTCAAGCCGCTTCAGCACGGCGGGCCCAATGGGGTGTTCGCGATGCTCACCCAGCGTCATGCGCAACGCACCGGCCTTGGCCGCGAAGACTATGCAGAGCTGTGCATTGCCCAGCGAGCCTGGGCGCAGCGCAACCCGCTGGCGGTCTACCGCGAGCCGCTGACCATCGAGCAGTACCTTGAGGCGCCCATGGTGGCCGACCCGCTGTGCCGGTTTGACTGCGTACCGGTAGTCAATGGCGCCAACGCCATCCTGCTGACCCGCGCCGACCTCGCCCGCAACACGGTCAACGTGGCGGTGCGTGCAGTAAAGGCGCTGCACAACGATGACCACCAGGCTGGCGATGGCCTGCAGACGCCGCTGGCAAAGATTGCCGACACGCTGTGGGACCGCGCCAATACCGGGCCTGATGCCATGGACCTGGCGTGCGTGTATGACGACTATCCGGTCATGGCCCTGATCCAGCTCGCCGACCTGGGCTTCGTCCCCGACGACGATTACCGGCGAGCGCTGCGGCGGATAGGCCGTTTCGAACTGCCGGTGAATACCTCGGGCGGGCAGCTCTCGGCCGGCCAGGCGGGCGCGGCGGGGGGTATGCATGGGTTGGTCGAAGCCATTACCCAGCTGCTTGGCGACGCCGGTCAACGCCAGGTCAGCGATGCGCGCCTGGCGGTGGTGACCGGCTATGGCATGGTCCAGTATCGCTACGGCATGTGCGCCAACGCGGTGGTGCTCGAACGGTGGCAAGGGGGTGTGGCATGGCGTTCATGATCCAGCAATGTGTCGGTTGCGGCCAGGCCAGTTTCCCGCCGCGTTACAGCTGCCCGCGCTGCGGTGAGGCGCAGTGGCAGGAAGTCTCTGCCGGGGTCGCCCGGATTGCTCAGGCTACCGTGGTGCGCGCGCGGATCGGGATCGCTGCCGCAGAGCTCCTGCACCTGGCTAGTGTCGAGCTGAGCGATGGGCCAGTGGTAATTGCCCAGACAGCAGAGCCTTTGCCTCCTGGCACCTTGGTAGAGCTCGCCATAGATGAATATCGGCGAATCGTAGCCCACCCGGCCGACCGCGACTTGTAATCAACAACTGTTCGAGCCGACCTCGATCGCCGAAGCGTGCGTCGTCGGCCGACCCCCCAGCTAGTCATTCCCTGACCATGCATGGCCTCAAGGCCTTGCGCGTGGTGCACGTGAGTACCCAGGAGTGTGGTTATGCCTGCAGTGATCGATTACCGACTAGTGTCTGGCTTAGGGCTGGCGCTGGCTTGCCAACAGGCCTTGGCAGATGAACTATGGGCCGATGCTTCAACATATTTTCAGCAGGGAAGCTTGTCCGGTTTAACCCGGAACTTTTATCTCAACCGCGACTTCCGCAACGGTGGTGCCAACCGCCGATCAGGCACCGTTAACGGTTATCGCGCGGAGTTGGCCCAAGGCTTAACTCTGGACTACATCTCCCCGTTCACGACTGGTGTTGTCGGCTTGGGATTCGACGCGCATCTGTATGCGGGATTGAAGCTTGACAGTGGTCGTGGCAAGACCGGCACCAACCTGCTTCACGTCAACAACGACGGTGATGTGGCGAATGAGTACAGCGTGGGCGGCGGTGCGCTCAAGCTCAAGTACCGTGAAACGGTGCTCAAATACGGCTCCATGGAATTGCGCACCTCTCCGGTGTTCCTCACCGATGGTGGCTCCGGGCGCCTGTTGCCGCAAACGGTGACAGCATGGCAGCTCATCAGTCGCGATCTGCAGCCGCTAACCTTCGATGCCGCCCACATCACCGCCGGCAAGGCGCCTTCGGAGAACCGCAACGACAGCACGCTACGTTCCCTGTATGGCGCTACGGAGACGGATACGGTCGATTATCTCAGCCTGAATTATGAGCAGGGCGCAGTCAAAGGCTACCTCAGCACTCAACGTGCCGAAGATCTTTGGCGCCAGGATTACCTGGGGTTTCGCTACTTGCCTGCCCTCGTCGAGGGGCTGACCCCAACCTTGAATTTCAGCATGTACCGAACGGTCGACATCGGTGCCGCCCATGGCGGGCCCATCGACAACTTAACCTGGTCCTTTGCTCCGGGCGTCAAGTTCGGTGCCCACTCCCTCATGCTTGCATACCAGAAGGTGCAGGGCGACACGCCCTTCGATTATATGGCGTTCCGAGACGGGCAAACCACCGTGGCACAGCTGGCTAACAATGTACAGCTCAGTGACTTCAACGCGCCCAACGATCGGTCCTGGCAGGTTCGTTACGACTATGACTTCAGTGCGCGTGGCGTGCCTGGCCTGAGGTTCATGATTCGCTACATGCAGGGACAGGGTGGCAAAGGCTCCGATATCGAACCGGACAGTTCCTACTATCCCCTCGGCTTTCGAGATGGGGGGCGCCACTGGGAACGCAATATCGAGATGCAATATGTCGTGCAAGACGGGCCGGCAAAAAACCTCAGCTTGAGAGCGCGGTACGGCGTGCACCGCGGTAATTCGGCTGAGCCACGCGGTGACATGGATGAGATTCGCCTGATCACCGAATTCCCTTTCAAGCTGCTGTAGATGGCGCCGTTGGCAATGCTTCATCAAAGCTGCTTCGCCAAGAATTCATGTAGAGCAATGTCTGTCCGCTTACCGTAGAAGGAGTAATGAGATGAGCAAATACATCGATATTCAGGCACGAGACCAGGCTGGAAGTTTCAAGGGATATCTGGCGCTGCCGCCTGAAGGCAAGGGGCCAGGCATCGTGTTGGGCCAAGAAATATTTGGCGTGAACGCCAACATGCGCGAGGTGGCGCAGATGTATGCCGAGGAAGGTTATGTGGTTCTGGTGCCCGACTTGTTCTGGCGTCTACAGCCGGGTATCGACCTGGGCTACACCCCCGCAGATTTCGATAAGGCTTTGAGCCTCTACACCGCACTGGACCTGGACAAGGCCGTAGACGACATCGCCGCCGCCTTCGACACGCTGCGGGATCTGGCCGAGGTCACCGAGCCCGCCCTGGGCTTCGTGGGCTATTGCCTGGGAGGCAAACTGGCCTACCTCACCGCCACCCGTACTGATGTCGCGGTTGCGGTGGGCTACTACGGCATGGGTATTGAGCAATACCTGGATGAAGCCGATGGCCTGAGCGGTGGGCTGGTGCTGCATCACGGCGAACTGGACGGGCTGTGTGACGCCACGACCCGTGCGCGTATCGCCGAGGTGCTGCGTGGCCGCCCAGGCGTAGAGCTGTATACCTACGAGGGTGCTGACCATGCCTTTGCCCGCCTGGGCAGCGATCACTTTCACAAACCCTCGGCCCTCATGGCTCATGGGCGCACCATTGGCGCATTGAAGAAGTACATCGGGCCGGCCTACAACCTTTCAGACCTGTGGGACGAGCACATCCACCATGAGTTCGTTACCCGAGACGTGCCGGCCACCCTGAAGACCATGGTCGCCGAGCCTTACGTGAACCACATTCCGACGCTGACCGGCGGGGTGGGCAGCAAGCAACTCGGACGCTTCTATCAGCATCACTTTGTCCACGCCAACCCCGAGGACACCAAGATGATTCCGGTTTCTCGCACGGTCGGCGCCTACCAGGTCGTCGATGAATTCATCATGTCTTTCACCCACACCTGCGAAATGGACTACATGCTGCCTGGGATAGCACCTACCGGCAAATACGTGGAAGTACCCATGGTGGCGGTGGTCAACTTCCGCGGCAACAAGCTATACCACGAGCATATCTACTGGGACCAGGCCTCTGTGCTGGTACAGATCGGCCTGCTCGATCCAGAAGGGCTACCGGTGGCGGGCATCGAAACGGCCAAGAAATTGCTCGATGAATCGCTGCCTTCGAACACGCTGATGGCCCGCTGGGCCAAAAGTGAGCACCTGTGAGCGCCATCACGACTGTGGGCAAGGAGGTCCTGATCACCGGCGCCAACGGAGGGTTGGGCCTTGCCTTGATCGAAGCGTTTTTGGCTGCGGGGGCAAGTCGTGTCTACGCCGCTTGCCGTAACCCTGAGCGTCTGCTGTTCGATCATCCGCAGGTGGAGGCGGTGGATCTGGACGTCACCGACCAGCAGCAAGTCGCGCAGGTGGCGAGCAGGGTACGGGTCGATATCCTGGTGAACAATGCTGGCCTCAATAGGCAGCAGAGGTTGCTGGGCACCGAGGACCCCGAAGCCGCTGCCCAGGAAATGGCCGTCAACTACTTCGCCACGCTCGCGATGATGCGTGCCTTTGCGCCGACGCTTGTCGAGCGAACTGGCGCCATCGTCAACGTGCTGTCGATTCTGGCGCGGGTGGCGTTGCCAGCCATGGGGTCGTTGTGTGCGTCCAAGGCGGCCGCGTTGCGCCTGACCGAGGCCGCCCGGGCGGAGCTGGCCGGCCAGGTGCAGGTGATGGCAGTGCTCCCCGGTGCGATCGATACCGCGATGAGCCGTGGCGTTGCGGGTGCCAAGGCCAGTCCTCGGGACGTGGCCGACGCGATCGTAGCGGGGTTGGCCAGCGGTGCCACCGAGGTCTATCCCGACCCCATGGCACTGGACGTTGCGCACAAGCTCGCGGCCAACCGGGCAAGTACGCAGGCCTACTTCGCCCGGTACCTTTAAAAGGGCCGCAGCGGGAGTGCTGCTCAAGCGTGCAGCACCACCGCAAGCGATGCTGCACGCTCGGGCTGACTGCAACGCGCTGGCCTGCTGGCTGAGATGAAAAGTCGCGGCGGCTTGAGCATCACCTGCAGGCTTACAAGCAAAATCCGAAGATGTTTGGTGCCGCAATTAAGTTGCGGGCATCGTTAACATGAAAGTTGCAGTGAATTACTAAAGCGCATTCACATCCATAGCTTTGCCTGAAATTCATGTATTCCGAGTTCTAATACATGAAGACGATATTTCGATTATTAATTTATATATGACCTCACTAGACTCATTGAAAACATCCTGCTCAGGAGGGCGCTGTGTCCAAACATTTGCTACGTCACTATATCGCTGGGACTTTCGTCGAGAGCAGCCGCAGGTTCGACAACATCTCTCCTGTCAATGGGAGCCTATTGGGCCAGGTATGTGAGGCTGGTGAAGATGAAGTGAATGCTGCCGTCGAAGCGGCGGCAGGCGCTCAGTCGGGGCCGTGGGCTGGATTCAGCACTGCCCAGAGGGCTGATCTGCTAGAGCGGATCGCCGATGGCATCGAGCGTCGATTTGAAGACTTCGTGGCTGCCGAAGTCGCTGATACTGGTCGGCCCGTGCATCAGGCGCGCAGCCTGGATGTTGCACGGGGCGTGCAGAACTTTCGTACCTTCGCTGATTTAGTGCGACAAGGCGGTAGCGAGCTTTTTGAAATGCGCACCGGCGATGGCACGGATGTGTTCAGTTATACCGTGCGTAAGCCGCACGGCGTCGTGGCCATCATCTCGCCGTGGAACCTACCGCTGTTGCTGCTTACCTGGAAAGTCGCGCCAGCGTTGGCCTGTGGTAATTCTGTGGTTGTCAAACCGTCGGAAGATACGCCTTCCAGTGCCACGCTGTTGGCCGAGGTCATGCACGAGGCCGGTGTGCCCGCCGGTGTATTCAATCTTGTGCATGGCTTTGGCCCTGATTCTGCCGGTGAGTTTCTTACTCGCCACCCTGGCGTCAATGCCATCACCTTTACCGGTGAGTCGCGCACCGGCTCGACCATCATGCGCGCTGCTGCCGAGGGCGTACGTGAGGTGTCTTTCGAACTGGGTGGCAAGAATGCCGCAG
>Ga0213829_1000492_pt1 | contig 36704 bp, 32 predicted proteins | sample MC6MC0896MG_FD_180665 | JGI IMG/M metagenome (GOLD analysis project Ga0213829, IMG submission 180665) | Enriched soil aggregate microbial communities from Iowa State University, Ames, United States - MC6-MC0896-MG | ecosystem: Environmental > Terrestrial > Soil > Unclassified | place: USA: Iowa...
AGAACGAGGTGGTCACCCACTTCAACAGCACTGCGACACTGGTCAAGAAACTGACTGCGAGCTATCAGGAAGTGCAGGACCATCTCGCCGAGGGTGCCAATCGCCTGGCCCTGGACGAGCAGACCCGCCAACGCTTGCTGGCCGCCCTGCACGCCGACGCGTCGCAGGCTCCACGGGAACGCCTGACGCCACCGCGCAATCAGGAGCCGCCTCGCGACTACGCACCGAAAGCCCCGAATGCACCGGGTATGCTGGATGAGCATTATGGCCTGAAGAAGTAATCAGGTTTCGCGCGACGCAAAAAGCCCCCGGATGAGTGATTGTCCGGGGGCTTTTTTATTGCTGACGGTTTGGGGTTGCCTGACAGGGCCCCTTCGCGGGCAAGCCCGCTCCCACAGGATTTGTTACTGGGCCGATATTTGTGCTGACTGTTCAGGCCCCTTCGCTGGCAAGCCAGCTCCTACAGAATTTGTTACTGGGCCGATATTTGTGCTGACTGTTCGGGCCCCTTCGCTGGCAAGCCAGCTCCTACAGGATTTGTTGCTGGGCCGATATTTGTGCTGACTGTTCGGGCCCCTTCGCTGGCAAGCCAGCTCCTACAGGATTTGTTGCTGGGCCGATATTTGTGCTGACTGTTCGGGCCCCTTCGCTGGCAAGCCAGCTCCCACAGGATTTGTTGCGGGGCCGATATTTGTGCTGACGTCAGGGGCCCTTCGCTGGCAAGCCAGCTCCTACAGAAATAAGGGTATGACCCTATCTTGTGGTCAACACAGATCCTGTAGGAGCTGGCTTGCCAGCGAAGGCGGCCGAACAGATAACCTATAACGCTAAGGCCGGACTCACTCAGCCAAGCACCTCACTCGCCACCTGATCAACCGCGCCCTTGGTGATGTCGACGATCAAGTCCGCCTCTTCCTCGGTCAAGATCAACGGCGGCGCAAAGCCCAGAATGTCGCCGTGGGGCATCGCCCGGGCAATCATGCCGCGCTCCAGACAGGCCGCCGAGACTTTCGGACCGACCTTCAGCGCCGCATCGAACGGCGTGCGCTGCTCACGATCAGCCATGAACTCGACCGCCGCCAGCATGCCGTCGCCACGCACTTCGCCCACCAGCGGATGACCTTCCAGGGTTTCACGCAACCGACGGTTCAGGTAACTGCCCACCTTCTCGGCGTTGGCCGTCAGGTTCTCCCGCTCCAGGATGTCGAGGTTGGCCAGCGCCGCTGCCGCGCAAATCGGATGCCCGGAATACGTCCAGCCATGCCCCATGGCACCTTCGGACTGCGAGGCCCTCTCTATCACGTTCCATACTTTTTCCCCGACGATCACCGCCGACAACGGCGCATAAGCACTGGTCAGGCCTTTGGCCGTGGTGATCAGATCCGGACGCATGTCATAGCGCTGACTGCCCATTTTCGAACCCAGGCGACCGAAGGCGCAGACCACTTCGTCGGCAATCAGCAACACGTCGTATTTGTTCAGCACCGCCTGAATCGCCGCCCAGTAACCGGCGGGCGGCACGATGATGCCGCCGGTGCCCATCAACGGTTCGCCGATGAACGCGGCCACGGTTTCCGGCCCTTCAGCCAGTATCATTTTTTCCAGTTCGTCGGCGCAGTAGCTCACGAACGCCGACTCATCCATGCCGGCAGGCGCCTTGCGGTACCAGTGCGGGCAAACGGTGTGCTTAACGCCTTCGGCCGGCAGGTCGAAATGCTGATGGAAGGTCGGCAGGCCGGTGAGGCTGCCGGTCATGATGCCCGAACCGTGGTAACCGCGATCCCGGGAGATGATTTTCTTCTTCTGCGGGCGACCCAGCACGTTGTTGTAGTAACGCACCAGCTTCACCTGGGTTTCGTTGGCGTCGGAACCGGACAGGCCGTAATAGACCTTTTTCATCCCTTCGGGCGCCCAGTCCATGATGCGGCTGGACAGCTCGATGATCGCCTCGCTCGAATGGCCCATGTAGGTGTGGTAATAAGCCAGCTCCTTGGCCTGCTTGTAGATGGCATCGGCGACTTCGGTGCGGCCGTATCCGATGTTGACGCAGTACAGCCCGGCAAAAGCATCGATGAAGTCACGTCCCTCGTGGTCGCGGATGCGAATGCCCGACGCACTCTTGATGATGCGCCCCTTGAGCGCGCCGCTGGCATGGTCATGGGCGTGGGTGGACGGGTGCATGAAGTGCGCACGGTCTTGTTCGAACAGCGTATCGAGTTCTTGGTTCATGGCATGTCTCCTGAGAACTGGCCTTAGAACTGGCCTTGATGGTGCAGGCAAAAGTATTTGGTTTCGACGAAGGCTTCGAAGCCTTCAGTGCCGCCTTCGCGGCCCAGGCCCGAGGCTTTCATGCCCCCGAACGGGATCGGATGGCCGGTGAACTTGACGCCGTTGACCGCGACCATCGCATGATCGAGACGGCGTATCAGTGGGTAGATCAGGTCCAGGCGGTTGGAACAAATGTAGGCAGCCAGACCGTATTCGGTGTCGTTGGCCATCCCGATCGCCTCATCGAGGGTGTCGAACGGCATCACTCCGGCGATCGGCGCGAAGTTTTCTTCGTGGTAGATGCGCATGTCGGGCGTGACGTCGGCCAGCACCGTCGGCTGATAGAACAAGCCGCCAAGGGCATGGCCCTCGCCGCCGACCAGTCGTTGCGCACCCCGTTGCAGGGCATCCGCGACCCGCGCGGCGGTGACATCGAACGCGGCTTGATGCATCAACGGACCGACGTCGACATTTTGCTCCCGATCACCCACCAGCGCAGGTCCCACCCGCAACTCGCGCACAGCGGCGGCAAAGCGTTCGAGAAAGGCCGGGTAGATCGAGCGCTCGACCATGATCCGGTTGGCCGCGCAGCAATCCTGCCCGGAGGTCTGGAACTTGGCCTGCACCGCGACCTTCACCGCCAGCGCCAGATCGGCATCGGCGCAGACGATGAACGGGGCATTGCCACCGAGCTCCAGCGACACTTTCTTCACATCCTGGGCCGCCGCTTGCAGGACCAGCTTACCGACGCGGGTCGAGCCGGTGAAACTGACCGAGCGCACACGGCTGTCCTGCACCAGGGTCTGCATGGTCATCTGCGGTTCACCCAGCACCACGTTGAACACGCCGGCCGGGAAGCCCGCCTCCTCCGCCAGTTGCGCCAGGGCCAATGCCGAAAACGGCGTTTCGTGGGCCGGTTTGATCACTACGGTACAACCCGCAGCCAGTGCCGCAGCCGCTTTGCGGGTGATCATCGCCGAAGGGAAATTCCATGGCGTCAGCAACGCACAGACGCCGACCGGCTCCTTGACCGTGCCCAAGTGCGCGCCGGGAATGTGGCTGGGGATGTTTTGCCCGTTCAAGCGACGCGCTTCCTCGGCGAACCACGGAATGAAGCTGGCGGCGTAGGCGATTTCGCCCCGGGATTCGGCCAGGGGTTTGCCTTGCTCTTGGCTGAGGATGCGCGCCAGGTCTTCCTGGTGCTCAAGCATCAAGGCTGCCCAGCGCCGCAGAATTGTCCCGCGGCTGTCGAGGCTTTGTTCCCGCCAGGTCGCAAAGGCCCGATGCGCCGCATCGACGGCGGCGACGATCTGAGGCTGATCGAGCATCGGTACGTGGCCGATCAACTTCTGGTCGGCCGGGTTGTGTACAGCGACGCTGTGGCCGCTGTCACTGTGGACCCAGTGGCCGTCGACGTAGCAGAGGGCTTTGAACAGCAGTGGATGTTTATAGGTCATGGCGTTCACTCCAGTCCGTGTGCGTGAATCCATGCTAGGGCAGTGTGGTGTGGGTGATTTGGCGTTTGGTGGGGCTTGGCAGGTGGTTTTTTCTGATTGAACGTCAGCAAACAGAGGTTTTTTGCGGTGACAACTGCATCACCTGAATCACCGCAGATCCACTGTAAGAGCGAGCTTGCTCGCGAAAAAAACTTGGGCACCGTGGCTCACCAGCCTTCACGCGTTATCGTTCACGACCATCGCGAGCAAGCTCGCTCCTACAGGGGGATTTGTGGTGTGTTCAGGGCTCGTGTGCCAGCTCGGCGGGCAAGGCGCCAGTGGTCTTGATGGTTTTGGTGACGATGTAGGTGAAGTAACGTTCGATGCCCAGGTCATCCAGCAACAATTGGTCGATAAAGCGCTGGTAATGGTCGATGTCCGGCGCCTGGATCATCGCCATGTAGTCAACGCCGCCACCGGTGGCGTAACAGAACGCCACTTCGGTGGCCTCGTTCATCCGCTGCTCGAAACGCCGCATGTCCTGGGCGGTGTGTCGGGCCAGGGTGATTTCCACCAGCACCTGCTGACTTTTGAACACGGCGTTCCAGTCGATTTGCGCGCGATAACCCTTGATCAGCCCCAGCGCTTCCAGTTTGCGCACCCGCTCCCATGCCGGGGTCACCGAAAGGTTGATTGCCTCAGCCAAGCTCGACTTGGTGATCCGACCGTCTTCGGCGAGGATTCGCAGGATTTTGAGGTCGTAGCGATCGAGTTTGTGCATGGGCCGAGGGTCTCCGGTTAATTAGAGAGATTGGGTTGGAACTCTAACCTGTGGGAGCGAGCTTGCTCGCGATAGCGGACTGACATTCAACATTTACGTTGACTGACACACCGTCATCGTCGGATCGCCGCCCGGAGACAAGCTCGCTCCCACAGGGATCAAGGTCCGCCTGTCAGGTCAACACTTCGGCGATGACTGCGACGGTATCGCCGCACTGCACCAATCCGGGGAAATGCCGTGCCGCCAGCAAACCACTGCGGGCGGCGCGGTACTCCACCGGTGCAACACCCGTGCGGGTGGCGTCGTAAACCCGGGCGATCACTTCGCCCTTGTTCACCATGTCCCCCAGATCGCGACACATTTCCAGCAAACCGTCGTGCTCGCTGGCGATGAAGCAATCGGCGTCGGGCATGTCGAGCAGGGTTGACTCCGTTTCCAGGACCTCGCCTTCGAGAATCCCGGCATGCACCAGCAGATTACGCACCCCGCGCTCGGCAATCGCCACGCTGCGCGCACTGGACGAGCCTCCACCTCCCAATTCGGTCGTGACAAACACCTTGCCTTGCCCCTCGGCGGCAGTGTCGTACATCGAACCGGCATCCAGTTCCAGCATGCGCATGCTGTACGGCGCATTGAATGCACGCATGCCGGCTTCGCAGCGGGCCTGCTGATCTTTGTCCGGCAGTACATGGCAGGCGGCGAACGGCAGGAAATCCAGGGTGCGGCCGCCGGAATGAATGTCCAGCACGATGTCCGCCAGCGGCAACAAGGTCCGGTTGAAATAATCGGCGATTTTCTCTGTCACGGTGCCGTCCGGCTTGCCGGGGAAACTGCGATTGAGGTTGCCCTTATCGATCGGTGACGTGCGTCGCCCGGCATGAAACGCCGGGGTGTTCATGAACGGGACGATAATCACCCGTCCGGTGACCTCGGCAGCCGTCAGGCCCTGTGCCAGTTTGCTCAGCGCCACCGGGCCTTCGTATTCGTCACCGTGGTTACCACCGCTGAGCAGGGCGGTCGGACCCTGACCGCGCTGAATCACCGTGAGCGGAATCATCACCGCGCCCCAGGCCGAGTCATCCCGCGAATAGGGCAATTTGAGAAACCCGTGCTGCACCCCTTCGCGGGCGAAATCCACCGTGGCGCTGATCGGGTTATCAGGCAATTCGCTCATGGCTCAATCCTTCACGAACAGTTGGCGGGGCACATTGCACAGCGTCTCGACCCCGGTTTCGGTGATCAGAATGCTCTCGGTAATCTCCAGCCCCCAGTCGTCCATCCACAGGCCCGGCATGAAGTGGAAGGTCATGCCCGGCTGCAACACGCTGGTGTCGCCGGGACGCAGGCTCATGGTGCGCTCGCCCCAGTCCGGCGGATAACTGATCCCGATCGGGTAGCCGCAACGGCTGTCCTTGTGGATGCCGAACTTCTCCAGCACCTTGAAAAACGCCACGGCAATGTCACCGGTGGTATTGCCCGGCTTGGCTGCTTCCAGTCCCGCAGCGATGCCTTCGACCACGGCTTTTTCGCCGTCGAGAAAATGCTGCGGCGGCTTGCCCAGGTAGATCGTGCGCGACAGCGGACAGTGATAGCGCTTGTAGCAACCGGCGATCTCGAAAAAGGTGCCGGCGCCCTTCTCGAACGGTGAATCGTCCCAGGTCAGGTGCGGCGCGCTGGCATCGGCACCGGTGGGCAACAGCGGCACGATAGCCGGGTAATCCCCCCCATGACCGTCGGCACCGAGGATGCCGCTGCTGTAGATCTCCGCCACCAGCTCGTTTTTGCGCATGCCCGGCTCGATCCGCTCAAGGATTCGCCCGTGCATGTTTTCGACGATGCGCGCCGCGATGCGCATGTAGGCGATTTCCTGCGGCGACTTGATCGCCCGCTGCCAGTTCACCAGCCCGACCGCGTCGATCAAGGTGGCCTGGGGCAGGTTTTTCTTCAGCGACAGATAGGCGGCGGCGCTGAAGTAGTAGTTGTCCATTTCCACGCCAATGGTCAGCGCGCCCCAGCCACGGGCACTGATGAGTTCCCGCGACAGGTAGTCCATGGGATGGCGTTCCCGGGACTGCACGTAGATGTCCGGGTAGCCGACGATATTCTCGTGTTGCATGAACACCGTGCGTTTGGCGCCGTTGGCGTCTTGCCCGCGGCCAAACCACACCGGCTCGCCGTCGAGCGCCAGCAACACGCATTGATGCACATAAAACGACCAACCGTCATAGCCGGTCAGCCAGGCCATGTTCGACGGATCGGTGACCAGCAACAGCTCGATGCCCTGGGCCTGCATGGCCGCTCGAACCTTGGCCAGACGCTGGGCGTATTCCTCCCGTTCAAACGGAAGATTGACGACTATCTGAGACATGCACATGCCCTCTGATAAATGACGCGCGGATGAAAAAACCGATTAGCTGCCGAACTGAAAACCCTTGCCCGCCTCGCGTGCGCGCTCGAACGCCAGATTGGCGATGGCCGTGTCCTGGGCGCCGGTGCCGGTGAGGTCGCACAACGTGACTTGCGCAGCGTCGGTTCGACCGGGGCGCAGGCCCGCCAGCACTTGACCCAGTTCCAGCAGTGCCGATTCGTCGGCGATAACCCCGGCCACCAGGGCGTGATGCAACTCGCCGAGGACGCGGGTCTGGCTCAGGCGATCGGCAACATAGCGATCGACCTGCGCCAGCGCCCGGGGAGCAATTTCGTTCTTGTGTTCAGCGTCGGAGCCCATGGCGGTGATGTGCAGGCCAGGGCGCAAATGACGTGCTTCGATCAAGGGTTCGCGACTCGGAGTACAAGTGATCGCGATGTCCACGTCGGCCATGGCTTCATCGATGCTCGCGCAAGACGTGACCGCCAGAGCGCTGTCGCGCGCCAGTTCAACGCTGAAGGCCACGGCCTTGGCGCTGTCGCGGGCCCAGACTCGTACGTGTTCGATCGGTCGCACCAGACGCAATGCCTGCAGCTGCAACGCCGCCTGCTCACCAGCACCGATCAGCGCCACGCTGCGACTGTCGGCCCGTGACAGGGCGCGGGCAGCCACCGCACCGGCTGCCGCGGTGCGTACGGCGGTCAGGTAACCGTTATCCAGCAACAAGGCATCGAGCAAACCGGTGCGCGCCGACAACAGCATCATCATGCCGTTGAGGCTCGGCAGGCCGAGTTTCGGATTGTCGAAAAAACCCGGACTGACCTTGATCGCAAAGCGCTCCAGACCCGGCAGGTACGCGGTTTTCACGTCCACTTCGCCGTTGTGCTCGGGGATGTCCAGCCGCAGGATCGGCGGCATGGCCACGGCCGCCGTGGCCAGCAGTACAAAAGCCTGTTCGATGGCATCGATGCTCGGCAGATCCAGCGCGACACAGGCGCGCAGGTCCGCTTCGCTCAACAAGGTGATTGCAGTCATCAACGCAGTACTCCCGTCAGTCGTTATTGTTTGGGCTCAGGTGTCAGCGCCAGCCAGTACGCGCAGGTGCTGATCGATGTCGACGTTGCGGCCACTGACCACCACCACGATCGGTCCGCGTGGCTCGATCAGGCCATCGAGCAATGCAGCGATGCCGACCGCCGCGGCGCCTTCGAGCACCAGGCGCTCTTCGCGATAGGCATGGCGCATGGCATTGGCAATGGAAGCTTCGCTGAGCAGGTGCACGTGATCGCAGAGGTCGCGGGTCATGCTGAAGGTGTAACGATTGTCCAGACCAATACCACCGCCGAGGGAATCGGCCAGGGTCGGCAGCTCTTCGACTTCCACCGGATGGCCGGCTGCCAGGCTTGCGTGCATGGCCGCGCCGCGCTGCATGCTGAGGCCATGGGTGACGATGTTCGCACTGGCGCTCTTGATCGCCAGCGCCACGCCGGCAAACAAGCCGCCACCGGACAAGGGCACCAGCACTTGCGCCACGTCCGGTTGTTGTTCGAGGATTTCCAGCCCGAGGGTGCCCTGCCCGGCAATGATGGCCGGGTGATCGAACGGCGGCAGCAATATCGCGCCCTGCTCCCGGGCGATCCGCTCGGCTTCACGCTGGGCATCGTCCTGGGACTGGCCGACGATGCACACCTCGGCGCCGAGATCCCGAATGGCCTGGACCTTGTTCGCCGGCACCAGGTGCGACAGGCAAATGGTCGCCTTCACCCCTTGCCGGGACGCGGCATAGGCCAGCGCACGACCGTGATTGCCGGTGGACGCCGCCACCACGCCGCGGGCCTTTTGCTCGGTGCTGAGTTGCGCCACGGCATTGCTCGCACCGCGCAATTTGAAGCTGCCGGTGATTTGCCAGGATTCGAGTTTGAGGTACACCGCCACACCCAAGCGCCGGGAGAGGCTGGGCGAATATTCCATCGGGGTACGCCGCACCAGCGCTTCGATTCGCTGGCGAGCGAGGTAAACATCGTTCAACTGCAGCGCTGTCATGACCGCATCCCACTGAGGTGTTGGGCGCAGTCTAAGAGGGCTGGATTGTCGGGATGAATGTACTAGGGCAATTTAGCCGACAAACTTTTAGCGAACTTTTTATCGCTCAAAAATCATGGATCTGCGGGTACTGGCCGAAGATTTCTCGCATGCCCATCAGCGCATTGCGCATCTCTTCGTCACTGCACTCGGCGCCGACGCACACCCGGACCGCCCGGGGCCGGGGGGTGCCGCGTACCGTGAACGGGTCGGGCGAAGTGACTGCAATGTGTTTGTGGCGCAACGCCCGTACCAGGCTGTCGAGCTCCCAATGGGTCGGGATACCGATCCAGGCATTCAAGGCGTAGGGGTGCTGGGCGAGCACGTAATCATCCAGGTATTCAGTGACCATCGCCTGGCGCCCGGCCAGTAAATTGCGTTGCAGGCTCACCAGCGTGTCGGCGCGGCCGTCGCGGATCCAGCGCGCGGCGATCTCGGACACCATGGGCGTGGCCATCCAGCTGTTGACCCGCAGAATACTCTCGGTGCGCAGCGCCAGGCGCTTGGGCACCACCAGGTAGCCGATGCGCAAGCCGGTCAGCACCGACTTGGTCATGCTGGTGCAATAGAACGACAGCTCCGGCAGGTAATGACTGATGGGCGGCGCCCGTCGCTCATCCAGCAACGGGCCATAAACGTCATCCTCAATGATATGCACGCCAAAGCGTCGGGCGATCTCGGCGATTTCACGCCGGCGGCTGTCTGGCATCAGGCTGGTGGTCGGATTGTTCAGGTTCGGCGTGCACACCAGCGCGGTGATGCGCTCGTTGCTGCACATGTCTTCGAAATGTTCCGGGTCGATGCCATAACGGTCCATTTCCAGGCCTTTGAGGGTGAACCCCAGCACCTGGGAATTGCCGATCACGCCGTGGTCGGTCACCCCCTCACAGAGCACCACGTCATCGGGACCGGCCAGCGATGCCAGGGCGAGGAAGATCCCGTGGGCGGCGCCGTTGGTGATCAGGATGTCATCGCGCTCGACCCGCAGCCCCTGACGGCCGATCCAGTGCATGGCCGCCTCGCGGTGCGATTCGAAGCCGGCGATCGGCCGGAACGCGTGAATCCACGGCTGATCCTCTTCGGTGCTGAGCTCGCGGCAGGTCTCGCGCCAGAACTGGTCGTGCTCGGGGGTGTGCAGGATCCGGGTGATGGAAAAATCCACCAGCGCCCGTTCCGGGCTGTCGAGAATATAGGTAGCCACTCGATCGCTCATGCGCCGCGACACAAAGCTGCCGCGACCGACTTCGCAACGCACCAGACCCTGGCGCTCCAGCTCCTTATAGGCGTTGGTGACCGTCTGCACGCTGATGCCCATGGCATCGGCCACTTGCCGTTGCGGTGGCAGCCGCTGATCGTTGGCCAACACCCCTTGTTCGATGTCGTCGGCGATCGCCTGCACCAAAATCTTGTATTTGGATTCGCCGCTGCGGGCCATTTCCAATGCTGCTTTCCACTTGTCCATCGGCGCTAAAACCCGTGTAGGTGCCTGTGCGGACAGCATCCCGCGAGATTCCATGCAAAGCAATTGTCCTAGTGCAATGCAATGATGCGCAGGGCTTTTGTATGCTCGGTCCAAGGTCGATGCACAGGCGGGTAAACCGTCACATAAAATATCAATCGATCTGTGCCGGCGCAGGGTTCCAATCAAGCAACCCAATCGAATGGACCAGCCCGTACGCTTTGCTCTTGTAACACTGCCTCCTACCACAGAGCCGTCCATGACGGGTCCACAAGAAACAGGAGATTTTATCGATGAGCAATTTCCCTTCCCGCACTCCCCATGCCTTGCGCCGCCTGTTCCTGGCTTGCGCGATGCTCGGCCTGGCCGCCGGCGCCCAGGCCGCCACGACCCTGGAAACCATCAAGCAGAACAGCAGCATCCGAATCGGTTACGCCAACGAAACGCCGTTTGCCTTCACCGAAACCGACGGCAGGGTCACCGGTGAATCACCGGAAATTGCCAAGGCCATCTTCGCCAAGATGGGGATTACCAAGGTCGATGGCGTGTTGACCGAGTGGGGCTCGTTGATCCCCGGCCTGCGCGCCGGCCGTTTCGATGTGATTGCCGCCGGCATGTACATCACGCCGGCCCGCTGCAAGCAGGTGCTGTTCACCGATCCGCAGTACCAATTGCCGGACGCCCTGCTCACGGCCAAGGGCAATCCGAAGAACCTGCACAGTTATGAAGACATCGCCAAGAACCCCGACGTGAAACTGGCGATCATGGCCGGCACGGTGAACCTGGCTTATGCGCGGGATTCGGGAGTCAAGGACGCGCAAATCCTGCAGGTGCCGGACACGACCGCGCAGTTGCAAGCCGTGCGCGCCGGTCGTGCCGACGCGGCCGTGGGCACCCAGCTGACCATGAAAGGCCTGGCGAGCAAGGGTGGCGACAAGGTCCAGGCGGTCACCGAGTTCAAGGATGACCCGTCGCACATCGGTTACGGCGCCCTCGCCTTCCGTCCCGAAGACAAAGACCTGCGTGATGCGGTCAATGCAGAACTGAAAAAGTGGCTGGGCTCTGAAGAGCATCTCAAGGCAGTCGCCCCTTTCGGGTTCGACAAATCCAACGTGACAAGCAAAACGGCTGCCGAGCTCTGCGCTCAGTAGTCGAGGCAGGCATGGCGCCCTGGTGCGATGCCTATTCCCTGCTTAATCCGGATGGCCAGGTTGACTCATGGGTGAATTACTTCCGCTATTGATACAAGGGGCCTGGGTAACGCTCCAGGTGACATTCTTCGGCTCGCTGCTGGCGATCGTCGCTGCCATTCTTGCGGCGCTCGGGCGCATGTCGCCATGGCGGCCGTTGCGCTGGTTTTCCATTGCCTACATTGAAGTGTTTCGCGGCACGTCGTTGCTGGTGCAATTGTTCTGGCTGTTTTTCGTGCTGCCGTTGCCACCCTTCAACCTTGAGTTGAGCCCCTACGCCGTGGCCATCGTCGGCCTCGGCTTGCACATCGGCGCTTACGGCGCGGAGGTGATGCGCGGTGCGATCAGCTCGGTGGCCAAGGGGCAGTACGAAGCCTCCACAGCGCTGAACTTCAGCGGCTACAAACGCTTCAAGCGCATCATTTTGCCCCAGGCGTTGCTCGCGGCGATCCCGCCGGGTACCAACCTGCTGATCGAACTGCTGAAAAACACCTCGCTGGTATCGCTGATCACCCTGTCCGACTTGAGCTTCCGCGCCCGTCAACTGGACCAGGCAACCTTTCAAACGCTGGAGATTTTCAGCCTGGCACTGGTGATCTATTTCGTACTGGCGCAAGCCATCAATATCGGCATGCGCCAGATTGAGCGGCGCCTGGCTCGCGGGCGGATGCGTGGAGGTCTGTCATGACACTGTTCGACTGGACCTACGCCTGGCAGATCCTTCCCGATTTGCTGCGCGCTTCGCTCAACACCGTAGGAATTACCCTGATCGGTTTCCTGATCGCCATTGTGCTGGGCCTGTTCCTGGCCATCGGTCGCCGCAGCCGCAAGCTGTTTATCTCGCTGCCGGCCACCGGGGTGATCGAGTTCATCCGCAGCACACCGCTGCTGATCCAGGTGTATTTCCTCTACTACGTGCTGCCCAACTACGGCATCAGCATGACCGCCATGCAAGTCGGGATCCTCGGGATCGGCCTGCATTACGCCTGCTACATCGCCGAGGTCTATCGCGGCGGCCTCGATGCGGTACCGCGGGCGCAATGGGAGGCGGTCACGGCGCTGAACATCGCCCCCTACAGCGCTTACCGCAACATCATTCTGCCCCAGGCCCTGCGGCCGATCCTGCCGCCATTGGGCAACTACCTGGTGGCGATGCTCAAGGACACGCCGGTGCTGTCGGCGATTACCGTGGTGGAAATCATGCAGCAGGCCAAGAACATCGGCTCCGAGAATTTCCGTTACCTGGAACCGATCACCATGGTCGGCCTGTTTTTCCTCGCCCTGAGCATCGCCTTGGCTTATCTGGTACGGCGCCTTGAAGTGCGCCTGGAGCTACGCTAATGACTTCTCCACTCTCGACACCCAGCGACTTTTCCCGGCAAAGCAACCCGACCCCGCTGCATTCGCAGGAGGCCACGGCCATGCAGGAAACCAAACCGGTCAAGCCGATCGTCAGTTTTCAGGACGTCACCAAAAGCTACGGCAACTTCACCGTGCTCGACCACTTGAACCTGGACGTCACACCCGGTGAGAAGGTGGCGATCATCGGTCCCAGCGGCTCAGGCAAGTCGACGCTGCTGCGGGTGCTGATGACCCTTGAAGGCATCGACGACGGGCTGATCCGTATCGAGGACGACCTGTTGACTCACATGCCCAATCGCAACGGCGTGCTGGTGCCGGCCAACGATCGGCATATCCGCCGGGTACGCGGCAAGATCGGTATGGTGTTCCAGAGCTTTAACCTGTTCCCGCACATGACCGCGCTGCAAAACGTCATCGAGGCACCCGTCCAGGTACTCGGCATGAAACCTGTCGAGGCGCGTGAGCGAGCCGCAGACTTACTGGAATTGGTGGGATTGGGCAGCAAGCTGGGGCATTACCCTTCGCAGCTGTCCGGCGGTCAGCAACAACGGGTGGCGATCGCCCGGGCGCTGGCCATGCGCCCCAAAGTCATGCTGTTCGACGAGGTGACCTCGGCCCTGGATCCGGAACTGTGCGGTGAAGTGCTCAACGTGATCCGCAAGCTCGGCACCGAACACAACCTGACCATGTTGATGGTCACGCACCAGATGGGCTTCGCCCGGGAGTTCGCCGACCGCGTGTGCTTCTTCTACAAGGGGCAGATTCACGAACAGGGCACGCCGGCGCAGATCTTCGAACACCCGCAACAGGAGCGCACTTGCGCGTTTCTCAGTGCGGTGAAAGAGGCCAACTAGAACTGATGGGAGAAACACAAATCCCAATGTGGGAGCGGGCTTGCTCGCGAAGGAGGCGTGTCAGTCGACATAGTGCTGTCTGACACGCCTCCTTCGCGAGCAAGCCCGCTCCCACAGGGCTTTGCGGTGTTACGGGTATTGCTGAACGGTGCCTGGCTGCTGGGCACCGTATTGCTGACCCGGAATCGCCTTCAGGTTGACCTCGACCCGACGGTTCTGCGCCCGGCCATTGACGTCGGCGTTGCTGGCAACGGGGTTATCCGGACCGGCGCCACGGGCGCTCAGGTTGGTACCGCTGACACCCTGGGAGGTCAGGTAAGTCGCCACGCTTTGTGCACGACGCTGAGACAGGTCCATGTTGTGCTGGCGGCTGCCGGTGCTGTCGGTGTAGCCGACGATCTCGATCTGGTTCTGATTGAACTCCTTGAGCGAACCCGCCAGGTTGTTCAGCGGCTGATAGAAGCTCGAGGCGATGTTTGCCGAATCGGTGGCGAAGGTGATGTTGCCCGGCATGATCAGCTTGATCTGATCGCCCTGACGCTGCACTTCAACCCCGGTGTTGGCCATGCTGGCCCGCAGTTTTTTCTCTTGCTGGTCGGCGTAGTAACCATAACCGGCAGCGGAAGCACCCACCACGGCGGCGCCAATCAGCGCACCTTTGCCACGGTTGTCGTGGCCGATGGCCGCACCGGCCAACGCACCGGCCAGAGCGCCGAGCCCGCCGTACTTGGCGGTTTTGCTCATGCCCGTGGAACCACTGTCGGCCTGGCCCTGAGCTTGACCCTGATTGTCGTAAGGGTTAGGCGAGGCGCAGCCAGACAGCAAGGCCACAGCCGTAGCGACAATAATCAAACGCTGCTTGGTGAACATGTATAGCTCCTGATTTTATGCATTCTGTGGTCAACGGACCAAGGCGTCAGCCTTTGCGGGCGTTGGATCGTTTTCAAGGGCAAAAATTCCACCCGGACTGTGCACAAATGCACATCAAGCGCGCACAAACGGGTTCTCACGCATTTCATCCCCCAGGCGCGTGTCAGGACCATGCCCCGTCACCACCGTCGCTTCTTCATCGAGGGTATACAACCGCTGCTTGATCGAACGCACGATGGTCGCCTGATCGCCACCCCACAAATCCGTGCGCCCGACTCCGCGCCGAAACAAGGTGTCACCGGCGATCAGCAATTTGGCCTCGGCAAACCAGAAGCTCATGGAGCCCGGTGTATGCCCCGGCGTGTGCAACGCCACGCCACAACCGCAGGCCAGTTCTTCATCATCGGCCAACCAGCGATCCGGCGATGGCACCGGCGTATAGGGCACCCCGAACATCTGGCATTGCATCTCCAGGTTGTCCCAGAGGAATTGATCTTCCTTGTGCAAATGCAGGGTCGCGCCGGTTTTCTCCTTCAACTGACCGGAGGCCAGGAAGTGGTCCAGGTGCGCGTGGGTGTGGATGATGCTGACCACCTTCAGGCCCAGGGCGTCGAGGCGTGCCAGGATCAATTCATGATTGCCGCCCGGATCGACCACAATGGCTTTTTTCGTGATCGGATCGCCGATGATCGTGCAGTTGCACTGCAACGGGCCGACAGGGAAGGTTTCGCGGATGAGGGTTGGTTGCTGAGACATCGGACCTGCTCGGTAAACGGGGGACGGGAGATTTTTGCATAAAATGGCCATCAAGCCATTTACCGCGATGTGTATCGTCAAATGACCTCAGGCCAATACGCCCAACGCCTTGGCCCGTGCAACCGCCTGCGTGCGCCGCTCCACCCCCAGCTTGCTGTTGATATGACTGGCATGGGTTTTCACCGTGTGCAGGGAAATGAACAGCTGATCGCTGATTTCCTGGTTCGAGCAGCCTTGGGCGATGAGCTTCAGGACGGCCAGTTCACGGGAGCTTAGCTGCTCGCACGCGGGCAAGGGTTCCAGGGCAATGCGTGCAGCGACGGCGGGCAGGCGCTCTGAGAGGTTTTGTGCAATCGGCGATTTTTCACCGCGCTGAAGCTGTTCACGCAACCAGTCAGGGTATTTGTTGAGCAGGCCGTCGAAGGGTTGCAGGACCCCGCCACTGGCCGCTTCCAGGGATTGGGCGAAGGCTTGCCGGGCCTCAGGTTCGCGGTTGTGCGTCAGGAGCAGTTCGGTTTTCTGGGTCAACGCCATCACGCTGAGCAACTGCCGGCCGGTCTGTTGACCATTCTCGAGCAACGCATTCAAGCGCCCTTCGGCCAGCATCGGTTGTCCCTGGATCACCTCCAGCAAGGCCTGTTGCAATTCGATGTGCAGCGGCAGCTGTGGATGGAATTCCGGAGGCGCAGCAGGATGTGCGCCGTTGTAGGTCTGGCCCAATCGCGCCAGCCAGGCTTCGGCCAGGTCGGTACGACCCTGGGCCAGCCACAGCTCGCATTTGACCAGGGTGATCATCGCCAGGTAGTAGATCGGCGGCACGTCCCAGATGTGCATCAAGCGTTCGGCCTCGGCGAGTTCGGCAAAGGCTTTGGAGAATTCGCCGCTGCCGCCTTCGAGTCTGGCGATCACGCAATGGCCGATCAACACACTGATATCGCGACAAGCGCGCGCCTCGGCCAACCCCGCTTGCAATCGCAGCCGCGCGGTCTGTGGCTGCAAGCGCAGGGCCAGCAGGAAACCTTCATACAACGTCAGTCTTGCGCGTACGGCAAACAACCGCTGCGAGGATAACCCCTGCAGGCGTTGCAGCCCCTGGTGGACCTCCTCCAGTGCACGCAGGATTTCCCCCCGCGCCTGCAACACCCGGGCGCGGTCGTAGTGGGCCAGCGCTTCGAACAATGGATTGCCGACTCGTTGCGCCAACTCCAGGGAATCACGGTTCAAGCCCCGTGCTCGCCACAGGTCACCGTCGGTAATGGCCAGGTTGGACAAGGTCGAGAGGCACATCAGGCGTTGGCCGTAACGTCTGGAGGGAAGGCTCTCCAGTGCTTCGGTGCAATAGAGCAAGGTCAGCTCGCGATTGCCGCGGCCCCGGGCGATGATTCCGCTCAAGGCCAGCCATTGCGCCAGCATGGATTTCTGCGCCGTGGCCGATGGGGCCGGCAGGAAGCGGCTCAAATGACTGGCCAGTTCCTCAGCGGCGTCCAATTGACAGGCCAGGCCCAACGCCCAGCTGTACAGCACGATCAGTCGTGGCGTGCTGATCAGCAGGCTGTCGGGCAAATCCATTTTCCAGCGCAGCAACATGCCGACGTTCTGTTCCGCCAGCAATTGCTCTTCCGAAAGGTTTTGCACCAGGTTAGCCGCGACATCCAGGTGCCCGGCGCGCAATGCCTGCTCCACCGCCTCATCGAGCAATCCCTGGGCGTTGAACCAGCGACACGCGCGCAGGTGCAGGCTGGCCACCGGTACCATCGCCGGTGTGGCAGGCCGCGTGCGCAGCAGGTCGGAAAACAAATGGTGGTAACGATACCAGTGACCCTGTTCGTCCAGCGGGACCAGGAACACCTGATGGGCCGAGAGAAAACGCAGGATCTCGGCACTGTCGTGGGCTTCGCGAACGGCGTCGCACAACTCGCTGCAAAAACGTTCCTGAGGCGCGGTGTCGTACAGGAATGCCTGCACCTCCGCGGGCAGGCAATCGATGACCTCTTCGAGCAGGTAATCGCGGATCAGCCCCTCCCCTCCATGCAAGGACTGGGGTAGCGCGCCGCCAGTACCCGCTTCGGAGGCCGCCAACAGCCAGAAACGCAGGCCTGCGACCCAGCCTTCGCTGCGCTGGATCAGGTTCTCCAGCGCTTCGCCGCGCAAGGAGGTGCTGTGCCGATCGAGCAGGGTCAAGGCTTCGTCGTGGGTCAGGCGCAGGTCCTGTTCATGCAGCTCGAGCAGTTGCCGCGACAGCCGCAGGCGCGCCAGGTGCCAGTCCGGGCGCTGGCGGCTGGTCACCATCACCAGCAAGCCGTCGGGAAGATGATTGAGGAAAAACTGCAGGCAACGATCCAGCACCGGGCCTTGGGCCAGATGGTAATCATCGAGTACCAGTAGCAACGGCGCCGTCGGCGACAAATGCACGGCCAACTCGTCGAGCAAACCGTCCAGCCATTCTTCAAAAGCGAAAGGTTGATGACGCTGACGCATTTTCAGCAAACCCAGAGACTGTCTGCCCAGTTGCGGAAAGTAATCCTGGAGGCCCTCGAGCAACCGTTCAAGAAAACGCCCGGGGTCGCTGTCGCGCGGGCTCAACCCCAGCCACAGGCTTTGCCAATGGGCCGGCAACCCCTGACAGAACTCCACGGCCAATGAACTCTTGCCGAACCCCGCCGGGGCACTGACCAGCAACAGCCTGCCACCGAGACCGGCACTCAGGCGCTCGCACAAACGCGGCCGCAGCACGTGGCCATCAGGCAACGGCGGCCGAAAAAAGCGCCCGTCCAGTGCGGCGACGGTGGCGCTTGCTGGGCCTCGGAGTGGGGACAAATCAGTCATGGCCGGCTCTTGTTCGAATGCTGATGGCGGCGTTGCAGATGTCCGCAGACTAGCGGTAAACGAAGAGGGAATGAAGGTTATTGCTACAAATGGCTACAAAAAGACCACGCCAAAAAAACGCCCCGAACCGGTCGGGGCGTTTTTCGAGGGTGCGGCCTCTGTTTCAGTAAACGTTAGCGAACACCATCCTGACGCAGCGCCGCCGGAGTGAAGTCGCTGGTGGTCGCGGTGAAGCCGAAGTCATACGCCGACTTCTCTTCGTTCTTCATGCCCAGCGCCAGGTAACGACCCGATTGCAGGTCATATAGGGTTTCCAGGGTGTACCACGGTACCTGGACGTTGTAATAGTTCTGGGCGTGGGCTTCCGCCACGCGCCACAGTTGATTGCGACCGTCGTAGTGGTCGATCACCGCCGCTTGCCAGGTGTCCTCGTCGATGTAGAAGTCTCGCTTGGCGTAGATGTGACGCTGACCTTCCTTCAAGGTAGCCACCACATGCCAGACCCGGCGCAGCTCATAGCGAGCCAGGTCCTGGTTGATGTGACCGGCCTTGATGATGTCGGCGTATTTCAGCTTCGGATCGTCGAGCTTGTAGGCGTCGGAGGCGATGTACATCTCTTTCTTGCCTTCGAGTTTCCAGTCGTAACGATCCGGCGCACCGTTGTACATGTCCAGGTTGTCGGAGGTGCGAAGGCCATCGGCAGCGGTACCCGGCCCGTCATAGGACACTTGCGGCGCGCGCCGTACCCGACGCTGACCGGCGTTGTAGACCCATGCCGAACGCGGCTCTTTAACCTGGTCGAGGGTTTCGTGCACCAATAACACGCCACCGGCCAGACGTGCCGGCGCGGTCACTTTCTGCTTGAAGTAGAACAGAATGTTGCCCGGGTTTGCCGGGTCGTAATCCTTCATCTTGTCGCGGAACACGAACTGGTCCTGGAAGTACACCAGGCTGTAGGAGCCGTTCGGCTGCGGCGTTGCCTGGGTGACCAGACGGGTCACGCTGCCACCACGATAGCGGGTGATGTGGTTCCAGATCACTTCAACACCGGTTTTCGGGATCGGGAACGGTATCGCGGTCTCGAAGTTTTCCAGGCCGTTGCCACCGGACACCAGGCTGGTGCTGGTGGCGTTTTTCTTGATGGAGGCAAACACCGCATCCGGCACGGTGGCGCCGCGATGTGACGGGTAGACCGGCATCTTGAAGGTTTCGGGGTAGCGCTTGAACATCGCGTACTGGCCCGGGGCAAGCTTGTCCTTGTATTGGTCGACGTTCTGCGCGGTGATGGTGAACAGCGGTTTTTCACTGGCGAACGGGTCGGACAGGAAGCCTTTGCCGTCAACGTTGCCGGCGTTTTTCGCCATGGGTTTCCAGGCCGGGATCGACCCGTCGGCGTTGCCCGCCATCTCGGCGCCCATCGGGGTCAGGCTCTTGCCCAGCTTGTCCGCTTCGGCCGCAGGGACCGCAGCCATCACACCGGTCGCCAGCAGCGAAAGCCCCAGAACACCGACGTGGAACAGACTCTTTGTTATTTTCATATGTGTGTTCGTCCTGAAAATACAGTGCTTAGAAGTTCACGCCGAAGCTGAGCGCAACGAAGTCGCGGTCATCCGTGGTGGTGTACTTGCCGTCGAAGAAGTTGGTGTATGCCAGGCTCGCGGTGTAGGTGTTCTGGTACTCGGCATCGACGCCCAGGCTGACCGCCTTGCGACCTTCCTCGAAGTTGCCGCCAGGGCCAGGCGAGTAGCCTTCCACGTCATGGGACCAGGCCACGTTCGGCTTGAGGTTCACCCCGGCGAATACGCTGTTGTATTCCCAGATGGCACGACCGCGATAACCCCAGGAGTTTGCGGTGGTAAAACCATCGTTTTCGCAATAGCGGCTGACGTTGTTCTGCGGTCCGCCCGCCAGGGTGGAGGTGTTCAATGCCACGCATTGGCCACTTGGCAATGGACCAGGGCCATAGCTCGGATCACGGCCGTAACGCGCCTTGGAAGTGCTCTCCAGGCCACCAACGTGCGTAAAGCCGACCTCGCCCACCAGGGTCAGTCGCTCGGCGCCCATCACCTGGTCGAAGAAGTGGGTCAAGGTCGTCTGCAGCTGGGTCACTTCCTTGCGACGATAGCCTTGTTGATCCTGGCCTGCCTGCCCTTGCAGCACAGAGACGTTAGGGTTCAGCGGCGTCAGGCCCGAAAAGAGGATGTCGGTGGTGTTGAGCTGAACCGGAGCATTCGGCCGGTAGCTGACTTCACCGCTCCACGCGGTGCCCGTAGGCAAGGTAGTGGAGAAGCTCAGGCCGTACAGGCGAATATCTTCAGGGTATTCGACGTAGTAGCTGGAGTTGCCCGCCACCACCAACGGCAGCAAGGTTGGAGCCAGGCCAGCGGCGACACCCAGTGGTACACCGGCGCCCACCAGCCCCCCCACCAGACCTGCTCCGCTGTAGGCGCTCGCCGGTGCGCCATGACCACTGAAAATCGGTGCACGGCTGTGGTAATTCATGAAATAGGCACCGAATTCGGTGTCCAGCGGATCGAACATGTATTTGAAAGACACGCCGAACTGGCCGCTGTCCCGTGCATCGCGATCCGGACCGCGGCGAACGATCACGCCTTCATCCGGGTCGCCCCAGGTCACGCCCCGGGCAGCGAGGGTGTTGATGCTGGCGTTACGCAACCCGGCCGGCAGACCCGCAGCCGTCAGAGCGCCGTTGAGGCCGTTGCGGGTGCGCAGTACCGCGAGGTTGTTGTCGCAGCCGTCGGAAATCACGTCCGGTTGCGAGAAGAACGTGCCGCAGTTGTCGGTAACGGTCTGATCCCATTCCAGTTGATAGAAGGCTTCGGTCGAGAGGTTCTCGGTGAGGCTCTGGGACACGTAGAACATGTTGACCGGGATCAGGCCTTCCTTGATCTCGGCACCCGGGCGACGGAACGCGGAAACGTCGATCGGGTTGACCGAGTTGATGCCGCCGCCGATGAAGGTACTTTCACCCCAGCTCACGACCTGCTTGCCCAGACGCACGGAGCCCGGCTGATCGGCAACGGAGTAGTTGTGATAGACGAAGGCATCGAGGATCTGTCCGCCGGAGGACTTGGCGCCTTCCTTGCGGTTACTGTCGCTGATGTCCTTGAACGGACGACTCTCGTCCTTGAGTTCGAAGTCGTACCAGTATTTGCCACGGACGAAAACGCCGGTGTCGCCATATTTCAATTCAAGGTCATGGATGCCCTTGAAGATCTTCGAGAAGGTTTCGCCGCTCTTGAAGTTCAAGTGACCATCGTCGGAAGTCTGGGACAGGCCGCGACCGCCGTTGTTGACGCCGATGAGGTTCTTGTTGGCACTCTCGGTAGACCAACTGGCGCCGATCGACAGGGATGAGTCGAACTGACCTTCGATTTCACCAACGTTGAAAGTGACGCCGAATGCTGGCCCGGCGAGCGTAGAGGCAAGACTGACCGCCAGGGGCAGTTTCGCCCTGCGCCAGAACTGGTTTACTGATGTCATCGACGCTACTCCATGTGCATTATTGTTATGGCAATTAGCACTCTTAAAAACGCTATGGAGGACTGGACGCCAAGCGGGCCCTAGTCATTCCAAAGTTGCATCGCCCCGGTTTGTGCGTGTGCTCCGTTCTTAAAAATCCTTGAGCGGACTATAGCCAGCAGGTAGTACTGCTTGATCCCTCTAAAGTGTGATTTGCAGCGTCAACCACTCTGGAACAGTCCTTTCGCCAATCCGACACCTGTCGGCACGGCAAGGATGGCTGAAAATTCGGATTTGACAAGCCAAGCGCTTGCTTGGTGGGCCTGGCGTGCCTTTTGGGGCACGCCAGGGGACGCTTAAAGCGTCGAGAGGAAGGTGCTGTTGTTGGCTTGCCATTCGGTGATGTCGACGCGAATCCGCTTCTTGTCGAGTTTGCCGACACTGGTCTTGGGAATTTCAGTAACAAGGGCGATCTGACTCGGGATGGCCCACTTGCTCAGGTGCCCCTGCTCCACGAATGGCTTGAGGTGCTCCTTGAGTTCCTTCGCCCCGATAACCTGGCCTTCGCGGATCACCAGCAAGGCAAACGGACGCTCGCCCCACTGCGGATCGGCAATGCCCACCACTGCTACTTCGCGTACCGCCGGGTGACGGCTGATCAGGTCTTCCAGGTCCAGCGAGGAAATCCATTCGCCGCCGGTCTTGATCACGTCCTTGATCCGGTCGCGAATGTCGATCACCCCCATGCTGTCCAGGGTCGCCACGTCACCGGTGTGCAGCCAGCCCCCGGCCCAGAGTTCGGCGCCCTTCTGCGGTTCGTTGAAATAACCTTCGGTGAGCCAAGGCGCACGCAGCACCAGTTCGCCCTGGGTCTCGCCATCGGCGGGCAGGAAGTTGCCGTCGGTGTCGACGATCGCCGCCTCCACCAGGGGCCCCGGCACGCCGGCCTTGATCCTGTACGTGGTGCGTTCGTCCTCGGTGCCGGCCATCAGCTCATCGTTGAGGTGCGCGCACGACACCAGCGGCCCGGTTTCCGACATGCCGTAGGCGGCGGTCAGCTGGATGCCCTTGGCCTTGGCCGCTTCGTACAGCGCACGGTTGAGCGCACTGCCGCCGATGACAATTTTCCAGCCGCCGAAATCCGTGCCTTGCGCCGCCTTGGCATTGAGGACCATCTGCAGGATGGTCGGCACGCAGTGGGAGAAAGTGACCTTCTCCTTGCGCCACAGCTCCACCAGGTATTCGGGGTCGTAGCGACCGGGATAGACCTGCTTGAGCCCGAGCATGGTCGCCACATACGGCAGGCCCCAGGCGTGCACGTGGAACATCGGGGTGATCGGCATGTACACGTCGTTGGTGCCCAGCAGCCTTACGCTGTCGATGGCGCCCATGATCGTCGACACACCCATGGTGTGCAGCACCAGTTGCCGATGGGTGAAGTACACGCCCTTGGGGTTACCGGTGGTGCCGGTGGTGTAGAAGGTGGTCGCGACCGAGTTTTCGTCGAAGTCCTGAAAGTCATACTGCGTGCTCGCCGCCGCCAGCAACTGCTCGTACTCGCCAATAAGGTTCGGCAAATCGGCGGTCTTTTCCGGCAGGTCGGTCAGCAGCAGTGTCTTCTCTACCGTGGTCAGGTGCCCGGCAATCGCGGTGTACAATCCGACGAACTCGCTGTTGACCAGCACGAAGCGGTCCTCGGCGTGATTCATGGTGTAGAGGATCTGTTCCGGAGACAGGCGCACGTTGATAGTGTGGATCACCGCACCGATCATCGGGATGGCGAACATGCACTCCAGGTATCGATGGCTGTCCCAGTCCATGACCGCCACGGTATCGCCAGCCTTGACGCCCGCTGCCGTGAGTACGTTGGCCAGCCGTGCAACCCGCTCGATCAGGGTCGGATAGCTGTAGCGCAACTGGTCGCGGTAGATGATTTCGCGGGTTTTCTCGTAACGCGCGCCGGACATCAACAGCCGTTTGATCAACAGCGGATACTGGTAAGCGCCTTCGGCTGGGGGGATAACGCGAGTCTGCAACATAAGAATCCCTTTTCTGACTGCACGGTCGTGGCTGAAAGTAAGCACTCTAGTGCCCTTGTGCATCAGCCAAATCAGCCAAAGGAATGATTTGCAGAGCCGAGCAGATGCTAGCGTTGCGCCAGCACTTGTAGGTATCCGGTCCAGACACGGCCTCTGTAGGAGCCGGCTTGCTGGCGATGGCCTCACTGCGGTTATTCAGAAACACCGCGGTGACCTTTTCGCCAGCAAGCCGGCTCCTACAGATCAATGCATCTCGGTAAAGGCGAGTTTCACGCCGATGGCGATCAGCACCGCGCCCATGGTCCGGTCGAACCAATGGCCCATGCGGGCAAATCCAGCGCGTACACGCTGCTGGCTGAACAGCATCGCCACCAGGCAAAACCACACCGCCGTGGCCAGCGCCAGATAGAGCCCGTAGCCCGCCTGTACCGCCAGCGGCGTGTGCGGGTTGATCACTACGGTGAACAGCGACAGGAAGAACAGCGTGGCTTTCGGGTTCAGGCCATTGGTCACGAAACCCGAGGTGAAGGCACCACGCGCCGTACGCTCGCCTGCTTCCTTGTGCAGGTCGTCCTTCACCGTCTTGGCCGGACGGGCACACAAGGCCTTGAAGCCGATATACAACAGATAAGCGGCGGCAGCCCACTTCAAGGCGTTGAACAACACAATCGACTGCGACACGATCAAGCCGATGCCGAGCAACGAGTAACCGACGTGCAGGAAAATGGCCGTGCCGACGCCCAGTGCCGTCCAAGTGCCGGCGCGACGACCGTGGGTCACGCTTTCACGGACCACCACGGCAAAGTCCGGGCCGGGGCTGGCGACGGCGAGCAGATGGATGAGGGCAACGGTCAAGAATTCTGTCCAGTACATGGGGGCTCCTCTGGGGCAGATCGATTGAAGTAAATAAATGACCGGACGAGCTCCCTGTGGGAGCGGGCTTGCCCGCGAAAGCGGTGTGTCAGTCGCCGAAATTGTTGCCTGACACTCCCCTTCGCGGGCAAGCCCGCTCCCACAGGTTCTGCGTCTGCCATGATGATGCGTAACTGTTTGTTTCATCTGGTAGGCTCGGCAGATTACGCCTTCAGTTCAATGCACAAAAGGTACAGTTGATGACGAACTCTCACCGCGCCGTTTTCCTCGACCATCCCTCCCTGGACCTGGGCGATCTCGACCTCAGCCCGTTGCGTGCCTGTTTCAGCGAACTGCAGCTGTTCGCGCAGACCACGCCTGACCAGGTGATCGAACGCCTCAAGGGCGCCACCGTCGCCATCAGCAACAAAATCCTGATCGATGCCGATGCCATCGCCGCCAGCCCCGAACTGAAGCTGATCCTGATCACCGCCACAGGCACCAACAACGTCGACCTCGTCGCTGCCCGCGCCCATGGCATAACAGTGTGCAACTGTCAGGGTTACGGCACGCCGTCGGTGGCTCAACACACCATCATGTTGCTGCTCAATCTGGCGACCCGCCTGGTCGACTATCAGAAAGCCGTCGGCGAAGGTCGCTGGCAGCAGGCGAAACAGTTCTGTCTGCTGGACTATCCGATTGTCGAACTGGAAGGCAAAACCCTCGGCCTGCTCGGGCACGGCGAATTGGGCGGCGCGGTCGCACGACTGGCCGAAGCGTTCGGCATGCGCGTGTTGCTGGGGCAGATTCCGGGACGCCCGGCCCGGCCGGATCGCTTGCCACTGGATGAACTGCTGCCGCAAATCGACGCGCTGACCCTGCACTGCCCGCTCAACGAACACACCCGGCACTTCATCGGTGCTGCGCAACTGGCGTCGATGAAACCCGGCGCCTTCGTGATCAACACCGCGCGCGGCGGCCTGATCGACGAACAGGCCTTGGCCGACGCCTTGCGCAACGGTCATCTGGGCGGCGCGGCCACCGACGTGCTGAGCGTCGAGCCACCGACCGCTGGCAACCCGCTGTTGGCCCATGACATCCCACGGCTGATAGTCACGCCGCACAACGCCTGGGGCAGTCGCGAAGCGCGGCAGCGGATCGTTGGCCAACTGACCGAGAACGCCCAGGCATACTTCAGCGGTAAGGCGCTGCGGGTTGTCAGTTGATAAACTGCGGCACTTTTTTTCAAGGAGCAGATGATGGATCCGCGCAGTGAAGTACTGCTTCGCCAGGCTGAATTATTCCAGGGCCCGGTGTTGTTGGCCGGCTTGCCCGCCGACGACCTGCTGGGTCGTCTGCCCGATGCCCATGGCTGGTGCTGGCATGCCGGCGATCAAGCGGCGCTGGATGCGCGGTTTGCCGAGCGCAGCCATTTTGGCGTAACGGTGCCGGAGCGCGGGTTCGACGCCGCCGTGGTGTTTTTGCCCAAGTCCAAGGACCTGACCGATTACATCCTCAATGCCGTCGCTTCGCGCCTGGCCGGTCGCGAGGTGTATCTGGTCGGCGAAAAACGCAGCGGCATCGAGGGCGCGTCCAAGCAACTCAATCCCTTCGGCAAACCGCGCAAACTCGACAGCGCGCGGCATTGCCAGCTATGGCAGGTCACCGTGGCCAATGCGCCGCAAGCCAAATCACTGGAAAGCCTGGCTCAGGAATATGAACTGCCGTTGGCCGAAGGCCCATTGAAAGTCATCAGCCTGCCCGGTGTGTTCAGCCACGGCCGGCTGGATCGCGGCAGCGCCTTGCTGCTGGAACATCTGGACAAGTTGCCGAGCGGCCATCTGTTGGACTTCGGCTGCGGTGCCGGTGTGTTGGGCGCCGCGGTGAAACGTCGCTACCCGCACAATCTGGTGACCTTGCTCGATGTGGATGCGTTTGCCGCTGCCAGCAGTCGCCTTACATTGGCTGCCAACGGCCTCGAAGCGGACGTTATTACCGGTGACGGAATCGATGCCGCCCCCATGGGTTTAAGCGCGATTCTGAGCAACCCGCCCTTCCATGTCGGGGTCCATACCGATTATCACGCCACGGAAAATTTGCTGCGAAAAGCGGCCAAACATCTGAAAAATGGTGGCGAACTGCGGTTGGTAGCCAATAGCTTCCTGAAGTATCAGCCGCTGATCGAAGAGCACCTGGGCGTGTGTGCGATCAAGGCCGAAGGACAAGGTTTCAGGATCTACCGGGCCAAACGCGGCTGACACTTCTTTTACAAAAAGAGGCTTGCTCAATCGGATTTGCCTAGGCAGAATCCGCTCCGTCCTAGGGGAGTAGTCTCCCACGAGCGCCATGCTCGTCCGGCATACGTCAACATACTTGGTCAAAAGACCATGGCGTATGCGACCCCAGCGTCCGCATCAGACGGAACGCAGGGTTTGACAAGACCTATGACACGAACACCTTACCCGGGGCGGGAAGGCTGTACGTGTCATAGCCGTGTCGACCCGCCCCTTAGGAAAACCCTGATGCTGGATTCTTTACTCGTTCCTACCGCGATCGTTGCCTTGGCCGAAATCGGCGACAAGACGCAACTGCTTGCACTCATCCTCGCTGCCCGTTTTCGCAAGCCCTGGCCCATCATCGCCGGCATTGTCGCCGCGACCCTGGCCAACCATGCGGCAGCCGGTGTGGTAGGCGCCTGGTTCGGCAGTTTCTTCTCGAATGCAACGCTGCACTGGATCCTCGCCGCCAGCTTCGCCGCGACCGCGCTGTGGACCCTGGTGCCGGACAAGATGGACGACGACGAAGCCAGCACCGCCCGCAAATTCGGACCGTTCCTGACCACGCTGATCGCGTTTTTCCTCGCGGAAATGGGGGACAAGACCCAGGTCGCCACCGTGATGCTGGCAGCGCAATACCCGGAGCTGTGGCTGGTGATTATCGGCACCACCCTTGGCATGCTGATCGCCAACGTGCCCGTGGTGCTGGCGGGTAATTTTGCCGCGGACAAACTGCCGTTGACGTTGATCCGTCGCCTGGCGGCGTCGGCGTTTCTCATCCTGGCGATTGTCGCGGTGTACAAGGCGATGCAGAGCAGTGGGTGGGTTTGATGCGTTTAGTCAGTAGCACCGCCTAATCGTACTTCGTCGGAACGCCGCCCGGGGTTTGCTCCGGGCGGCGTTCCGACGAAGGCGTCAGCAGCTGCGCTATATGACTATCAGGACTTCTTGGCCTGCTCGTACAACGGCATGACCTTCGGAATCGCCGCCTGCAAGGCAGCGATCCGACTGGCCGACGCCGGGTGAGTGCTCAAGAACTCTGGCGGCGCGCCATTCGAGGCTTTGCTCATTTTGTTCCAGAGCGAGATCGCGGCGTTCGGGTTGTACCCGGCGCGGGCAGCCAATTCGAGGCCGATCAAGTCTGCTTCGTTTTCATTGCTGCGACTGTTGGGCAAGGTCATGCCGTATTGGGCTACGGTGTCCGCCAGGGCCAGGCTGCCCTCGCCCAGACCGAACAACGCACCGGCGCCCTGCTTGGCCATTTCGATACCATAAGCCTTGGACATCGCTTCACGACCATGCTCTCGCAAGGCGTGAGCAATTTCATGGCCGATGATGGCGGCGATTTCGTCGTCGGTGAGTTGCAGCTTGTCGATCAGCCCGGAGTAGAAAATGATCTTGCCGCCAGGCCCGCAGGAGGCATTCAGCTCGTCGCTCTTGATCAGGTTCACTTCCCATTGCCACTGGGCCGAATCCGGACGGAACACCGGCGCCTGGGCAATCAGCCGCCTGGAGATCGCCTGAATGCGCTTCGCATCGTTACTGGTTTTGTCCAGCACCCCTTTGCTGCTCGCCTCCCCGACGGTCTTTTGATAAGACTGGGCGTACATCTGGTTGACTTCATCAGTCGACAACATGCTGAACATGTACTGTTTGCGTTCAACGCCCACAGCGCCACCGCTGGTGGTATTGACCGACTGGCAACCGGCAAGCAGCAAACCTGCGCTCAGCGCACACAAAACCAATGTCTTGCTCATCGAAAAACTCCCTGAAAACATGCCGGGTATCCTAGGCGTGGATGGGTATCGGCGCCAGATACATCAGACATGCAGACCGATATTTTGAATAAAGCTCCCATTGCTGCGGTAAAAAAAAACACGGCGGGTGAGTCGATTGCGGCGTCGTTCCGACGAAGGGGCCAGCACAGGCGCCGAATCAACCCGGCGTCAGACACTCGGGCCCATTAAGCTTCGGATCATTTACCATATTCGCCAGTACCCGCTCGCGCAACGCCGTGGGCTCACTGGCCAGCAACGCCTGCAACCCATGCAGCGGTGTCTCGGGGTTGAGCCAGGCCTCCTGCCCCGCCGCATCGAGAATCAAGGGTCGACGCTGACTCGCCGCCGGCTGGGTGATCACCGCCGTGCTCAGCCACACCTGTTCCTGCACCGGATAGGCCTCCCAGATCGCCGCAAAAAACAGCGCCGAGCCCTCTGCCGGGGTCAGCCAGTACGGGCGTTTGCGGGTGGTGCCGCGCCATTCGTAGAAACCGTTGGCCGGTAGCAGACAGCGACGCACCCGCAGGGCCTCGCGGAACATCGGCTGTTCGGCCACGGTTTCGGCGCGGGCATGGGCCGGGGTGCGGGACAGGTCCGTCAGCCACGGCGGGGTCAGCCCCCAACGGGCGCGGGCCAACTCACGCTGGCCATCACTGCCGGCGCGCAGCATCAACACCGAATCGTTGGGAGAAATATTCCACTGGGCCTGTTGATCGACAGGGAAACCAGGCAACGCCGCGAAGGCGGCGTTCCAGCGAAACAGGGCATAACGTCCACACATGGGGCAGCACAACTCTAGATAAAACGAACACCAGCCTAACAGACCAGCGTGCCGGGAAAACTCTCCGGTTCATCGCCGGACACTGGCAGCGCCGCATTGTACGCAGTGATCAGCTCCCTGGCGTAGGCAGCCTGATCGTTATCGACCGACAGCCCCAGCAGACCGAAGATCGGCAACTCGCCGCTGCCCCCGACCAAATCCCGTCCCACCAGGTGCGCCTCGATGCCCTCGCTGGCCAGCATGCCTTGCAGCAACTCCCCTTCCATCAGGTTTTCCGGCTCGTAGATTCGCTGCATGGCGTGCCCCTTTTCATTCGTTTTCGCTGTGAACTTCGAGCAACCATTCCTGCCCATCGGTCTGCAGGACAAACGTAATGGGGCGACAACACACCGGGCAATCTTCGATATACGTCTGATCGCCGCCTGACAAATCCAGCACGGCTTCAGCCTCTTCACCACAATACGGACATTCGTAGCGCTCGGTTTCCAGCATCGCGGTCTCCCGGGTAACTTGTGCGTATAATCGCCGGTCTATTTGCAGGGCTATTTTTGTCTGGCAACCTTTTCAGACCATGTCCCGTTGGTTTTTCGATCAAAACCTTTACTTACCCTAGCCGTTTCCAACAAGAGAGCATGATGGGCGAATTCGATGCCATCCGACCTTACGACGATAGCGAAGTCCCGGCAGTGCTGAACCGGCTGCTCGGTGACAAGGCGTTTCTAGATATCCTAATCCACTTCCGCTTCCCGCGTTATGCCGGAGCCTTCGGCTGGATGCTCAAACCTCTTATAGCTCATCGGCTGCGCCGTGAGTTCGCCGGCGTCAATTCGGTGGCCACATTGCAGGACAAAGTCGAATTCTACGTCGACCACACCATCGAGCGAGCCACCGACGGCGTGACATACACCGGCGTCGAGCAGTTCAAGTCCGGCAGTGCCTATCTGTTCATCGCCAATCACCGCGACATCGTGATGGACCCGGCCTTCGTCAACTATGCGGTGTACCACGCCGGTCTGCCGACACCCCGCATCGCGATTGGCGACAACCTGCTGCAAAAGCCCTTCGTCAGCGACCTGATGCGCCTGAACAAGAGTTTCATCGTGCACCGTTCGATCAGCGGTCGGCGCGAGAAGATGGCGGCCTACCAACTGCTGTCGGCCTACATCAACCACTCGATCCGTAACGATTGCGCGTCGATCTGGATCGCCCAGGCCGAAGGTCGGGCCAAGGACGGCGACGATCGCACCGAATCGGCGATCCTCAAGATGTTCCACATGAGCCGCAAGGACGAGCCGTTTGGCGAAGTCATCCGTTCGCTGAACGTCACTCCGGTGTCGATCAGCTACGAGTACGACCCGTGCGACCAGGCCAAGGCCCGCGAGCTGTTCATCCGCGCCACCACTGGCAGCTACACCAAAGTGCCGGGCGAGGACGACGTGAGCATCGCCAAGGGCATCACCGGCTACAAGGGCCGCGTCCATGTGAACTTCGCCGCGCCGATCACGCAGCTGTTCGAAGACACCAAGCAATTGGCGATCGAAATGGACAAGCAGATTCTCGGCGGCTACCGGTTATTCCCGGTGCATTACCTGGCGTATGCGCAGTGGCAAGACGCCGACCCACAATTGCAGGTGCCCAAAGCCACCGAAGTGTTTGCGGCCGATGAACTGGTCAAGGCGCAGGAGGAATGGCAGCGACGCCTGGAGGCATGCCCGGAGGAACACCGCCCGTACATGGTGCTGCAATATGCGATGCCGGTGCGTAATCAATATCGGGTGAAGGCGGGATTGCCTTTGTAAGGTGATGGCTGGATACGACAACGGCGCCCTCAGGCGCCGTTTTTTTATCCAGGATCTTGTGCGATAACGATCTAGACCTGCGTGCTGATCCACGACACCAGCAGCGCCAACCCCAGGCAAGCAAAACCGAAGCGGTAGAAAAACCGGTTCATGCGCAAGGTCGCCCAATCCAGATCGGGCTCTTCGCCAGGACGACGCTGGCGCTGCGCCTCGATGCTCGCCAGCGCACGCTGCTCACGACGACGGGTCGCATGCAGCAGCCAGCTGCCAGGGAAGGCAAACAGCAAGGCCAGCAGGTTGATCAATTTGGCGGGATGGGCGGTAAACAGCGTCATCAAATGCAGCGACATCACGAACCTCGGAAAAAACAGGTGTGGCAGGCGCCGGATCGACGACCACGATGCGGATTCTACCGAATGCCCCCCTGCGGCGGCGCCCTTTGCGACAAATAACGCACCATTTGGCAGATTGCTGTCTGCGTCAGCCTGTCGTCCGCTACCCGCCGAACCCAACACCGCCCCCCTGTAGGAGCTGGCTTGCCAGCGAAGGCGATCTCAAGATCACCGCAAAATCCAGCGTCCCCTTCGCCAGCAAGTCGGCCCCTACGGTGAATAGGGAGTGTCAGTCAGCATCATTGCTGGCTGTGACGACGCCTTCGCTGGCAAGCCAGCTCCTACAGGGGTGGGTCACATCATTCGTTGAGAATCTGCCCAATCGACGGATCCTTGAACAGACGCGTCAACGCATCGCTCAACACATCGCTGACCAGCTTGGTATTGGTTTCCTGATTGGGCGCCATACCGAAACGCTGGTCCAGGGATGCACCGTAGCGGCCGCTGTAACGGCGGTTGGCGTTCTGCACATCGGAGCGGAAGGTCGCGCCGATGGTCGCCTCGGTCACGTACATCCCTTCCTTGGGCGATTGGTATTTAAGCTCCGCCAGGGTCACGGTGATTTGCGGCGCATTCATCGCGTTGGACGTCGGGGTAAAGCCCAGCAAACGCACGGCCGCTTCGGCCTGGGCCTGCAGTTTCGGCAGAATCTGCGCGCCCTGCACGGTGATCGCGCTGGTCTCGGGATACAAGCCACCGCGGGTGCCCAGGGTTGGCGACGGGCGACCGTCCACCACGCGCACCACCACCGGCTGGCCACGGCCGACCGGCGCCAGCTGGGTCGTCAGCTTGGGTTCCGGATTCAGTTGTTGCGGGCTGTGGGCGCAGCCGACCAGGGTCAAACTGGTCACAGTCATCAAACCGAACAACAGGCGTTGCAACATGCTCTTCTCTCCAGAATTCAGGCACAAACAAGCCCGCAGTATAGCGGTGCGCCCCCGCAGCGAACCAGCGCAACAATTACGGAAAAGTCCCACAAACCTTTCAGACCGCGATACCTGTCACACACCTGTCATCGCCCATACACTTTCACGTCACGACTCCATGCCACTCTCAATAGCAGTCCCCCCAAGGTACTTCGTCATGCGTTATCTCATCTCGCTGTTCGCGCCACGTCCGCTGCACCGCTGCTTCGCCCTGCTCGACCGCAATGGCCATTGCCAGGCATTCAAGCAGTGCAGCCTCCAGCCCATGGGCGACGGCTGGGTCGAAATCGAAGAAATTCGTCTCACCTGGTTGCACCATCCACTGCCCGCCAGCGCCCGCGTCAGCCAGCGCCAACCCCGCGCGCGGGCTCAACATCTGCTGACCACCTGACCGAACGCCTAATAAAACTCATCAAACTCGACCATTTCCCTGCGTTTCTTCGCTACAATCTCCCCCCGATTATAAGGACGTCTCCTGATCGGGCCTCGCAGTATCGTCAATGCCCTGGTATTGGCACCCCGCACCGCCCACAGAGAGCCGCCCACACAGATCGAGTGAAGCTGGCGCGCTTGCTGTCCCTTAAGCAAAACCCCCACTTTTCGCGAATCTGCAGAGCTGTCATTACGCTCGGTCACTGAGCTGTTTGCCCGTTTTGACTGTCATGTATTACATGACGGCCATCCATCCGGGCGCGGTGCCAGGCTGGGACAGCCCTTTTTGAGGTTCACGTCTTCAAAAGAGCGTGAAAAAAACGGGTTTTCACAACTTCACAAGAGTGTGGCGAGCAAATGAATAGTTTTGCGTCTGAACATGCACCATTAGCGTCTGAAACAGCCCAACGACACAGGACCGAGTATTCCTCGAACACCGGAGCCTGAAGCCTGTCCGCTACGGATTTGGTTGCACAAACGGATGTATCGACCATAAGTCGAATTGCCAACCGCGTGTCGAAGTGAGTTCATGACTCTTTTTTGACCCGGCCGGTAGCGTCCGTCGAAGTTGCGAAAAATTGCGAAGATTCGGACATGGCGATCCTGCCATGGTACTTGGGGCATCACTGACCGCCCTGGAACACCTGGCAGCCATGCCGACAATTTGGTGCTGCAGATTTTGGAGACGCGTTAAATGGCGCATAACGAAGCAGTCGACGTAGTACTGGTTGGGGCCGGCATCATGAGTGCCACCCTGGCTGTACTGCTCAAAGAGCTCGACCCCGCGATCAAGCTGGAAGTCGTCGAGCTGATGGATTCCGGTGCCGCGGAGAGTTCCAATCCATGGAACAACGCCGGGACCGGCCACGCCGGGCTGTGCGAGCTCAACTACACGCCGCAGGCCGCCGACGGCACCGTCGACATCAAGAAAGCCGTGCACATCAATACCCAGTTCGAGGTGTCGAAGCAGTTCTGGACCTACCTGACCAAAAAGGGCACCTTCGGCTCGTCCAGGACCTTCATCAGTCCGGTGCCGCACCTGAGCTTCGTTCAAGGTGACGCTGGCGTTTCCTTCCTCAAGGAACGCTTCAAGGTGATGAGCAAGCATCACGCCTTCGCGGACATGGAATACACCGAAGACAAGGCCACCATGGCTGAGTGGATGCCGCTGATGATGCCAGGCCGCCCGGCCGACGAAGTCGTCGCCGCCACCCGCGTCATCAATGGCACCGACGTCAATTTCGGCGCACTGACGAATCAATTGCTCAAGCACCTGACCAGCGCACCCGATGCCCAGGTCAAGTACTGCAAGCGCGTCACCGGCCTCAAGCGTAACAACGGTGGCTGGACTGTCAGCATCAAGGACGTCAACAGCGGCAACACCCGCGAAGTCGATGCCAAATTCGTCTTCCTCGGCGCCGGCGGCGCGGCACTGCCGCTGTTGCAGGCTTCGGGCATCGAAGAAAGCAAAGGCTTCGGCGGCTTCCCGATCAGCGGCCAGTGGCTGCGTTGCGACAACCCGGAAGTGGTCAAGCACCACCAGGCCAAGGTCTACAGCCAGGCAGCGGTCGGCTCGCCGCCGATGTCGGTGCCGCACCTCGACACCCGTGTGGTCGACGGCAAGAAGTCCCTGCTGTTCGGGCCTTACGCCGGTTTCACCACCAAGTTCCTCAAGCACGGTTCCTTCATGGACCTGCCGATGTCGGTTCGCGCCGGCAACATCGGCCCGATGCTGGCGGTGGCGAAAAACAACATGGACCTGACCAAGTACCTGGTCAGCGAAGTCATGCAGTCGATGGAGCAGCGCCTGGAATCCCTGCGTCGCTTCTACCCTCAGGCAAAAGCCGAAGACTGGCGCCTCGAAGTGGCCGGCCAACGGGTGCAGATCATCAAGAAAGACCCGAAGAAAGGCGGTGTCCTGCAGTTCGGTACCGAATTGGTCGCGGCCAAGGACGGTTCCCTTGCCGCTCTGCTCGGTGCTTCGCCAGGTGCTTCGGTGACGGTTTCGATCATGCTTGAACTGATCGAAAAATGCTTCCCGAACAAAGCCTCCAGCGAATGGGCTGCCAAGCTGGCAGAAATCTTCCCGGCCCGGGAAAAGGTTCTGGAAACCGATGCTGCGCTGTATCGCAAGATCAATGTGCAGAACAACATCGCACTGGAACTGGTTGAAGCCAGCAGCGAGACCGAAAGCTACGCTTGATTCGGTCCCATGAAAAACGCCCCGTTCTCATTGAAAACGGGGCGTTTTTTTATGTCGCTTAAAAGATCGCAGCCTCATTTCACTCGACAGCTCCTACATTGGATCGCATTTACCGTAGGAGCTGTGTGAAACGAGGCTGCGATCTGTTGATCTTATGCGCGAGCCTTATCGATCAACTCGATGTACTCGGCCGCATTGCGCTGGTCCTTGATCAGGGCAACGAAATCATTGCCGTGTTCATCCTTGCCATCCAGGTCCAGACCGGCTTCGACGAAAAACGTCAGAAAACGCTCGAAATCATCGATGCGCAGTCCGCGGTAAGCCTTGATCAGCTTGTGCAGCGACGGCGAAGTGGCGTCGATCGGCTCAAAATCGAGGAACAGTTTGATCTGCGCATCGCCGATCTCGTCACCAATCACTTGCTTCTTATCTTTACGCATTGCCGACTCCAGCTCGCAGACATTTCACGGGCGGGCAGTTTACCCCTCACTTGGCGCCGGGCTCAACGCGGACGAACGCTACCGGTGTGCAGATCGGCCCAGACATGGCCGTTGGCGTAGCTGAGGAACTGGCAATACACCGTATCGTTGCGCAAAAGATCAACCACCACCCGGTACTGGGCCATCGGGTAAAACAGCGTCAGGGTTTTGCTCTTGTCGTCGTAGACCGGCTTTTTCAGGCTCTTGCTTTCGCCATCGAAGTTGACCAGTACCTGGCTGATGGTCGCGCCCTTGTTCAAGGGTTTGCCTTTGAGGCGGATCAGCAAGGGTGAAGTGACCGGAATCGGCTGCTGGTTGGACTGGCGTTGACTGCCCACCACCACAGCGTATTCAGTGACCTGCAGCAGTTGTTGCTGCTCGGGAGCCGCGTCACGCAGGGACAGGTCATCCGGGGGCAGGAACTGCGCGTGCATCGGCGCCGGCGCTGCGGCCAGGGGTAAACTGAGGGTCAGCAACAGAGCGGCGCAGCTGCGGATCAAAAAGCTCATGACAGGCTCCGGAGGGCGGGGCCGAGCACTCTAGCATGGGTGTACAACAGTTCACTGTGGGAGCGAGCTTGCTCGCGATAGCGGTGTTCAGGCAATGATGATGTCAACTGACAGTCCGCCATCGCGAGCAAGTCGAATCGTCGCACCGCCGCTCCCACAGGGATCGGGTGCGGGCTTTACATACCTTTAACGGCAAAAATCCCGTTGGCGTTGCGCCAGTAGCCTTTGTAGTCCATGCCGTAACCGAAGATGTAACGGTCGATGCACGGCAGGCCGACGAAATCGGCTTTCAGGTCCGGACGGGCCTTGCGGTCGTGGTCCTTGTCGATCAGCACGGCGGTGTGCACTTTGCGCGCGCCGGCGTGTTTGCAGAAGTCGATGATCGCGCCAAGGGTGTGACCTTCGTCGAGAATGTCGTCGATGATCAGCACGTCACGGTCGATGAACGAGACTTCCGGCTTGGCTTTCCAGAACAGGTCGCCGCCGCTGGTTTCGTTGCGATA
>Ga0213829_1000493_pt1 | contig 36624 bp, 19 predicted proteins | sample MC6MC0896MG_FD_180665 | JGI IMG/M metagenome (GOLD analysis project Ga0213829, IMG submission 180665) | Enriched soil aggregate microbial communities from Iowa State University, Ames, United States - MC6-MC0896-MG | ecosystem: Environmental > Terrestrial > Soil > Unclassified | place: USA: Iowa...
TCTGACATAAGGATTACTTGGGCTGGCGTTGTGATGAATAGAAACAAATAGACTGTTATCATTATTATTGGCAACAGCCGCATTTGCTACTTTCATTCTAGCTATGAGATCGGCACTTGCACTTATGCCGCTGAACTCTCGATCAGTATCCCTTGTCATAACTACTTTGATATCCGTATTTTTTAAAACTTCTCTTACTCTTAAACCAACCAACAAATTGGCAGTCTCTTCACAGAATCCAGTTTTGCTGCCGGAGTACCCGCAGGTTCCTGAGTACTTCCCGCCATGTCCCGGATCGATTACTATTAATTTTTCCGCAAAACTGCTTGCTGGAAAAATTAATAATAATAGAGTAAAAAAGAATAAGACTTTAAACTGCTGTTTTCCCTTCATCTGTTAACCTCCATTTTATTCCACAGTTCCTCACAATTTAAAATTATATCATTCTATTATTCGATTTTTAATTACAATTTTCATTAAATTTCTACAAACTATTAAAATTAGTAGTTTTTGCTTAGAAGGGAAAAAATGAACATGTAAATAGTCTGAAGGAGGTTCACTCAGGCTTAAGGTCATGTTAGTAATTAAGATGGAACAAAAAGAGAGCCGAACTATGCCGACCCCCTTATTTCCTCTTAAAAAATAACATCTTATCATTCTGAAGTAATTCAGACAATGTATCGGATTTACACAATCTTAAAACGGTAAAATACAGCATTACCCCAAGGGGAATAAACATGGCTAACAAAAGCCAATCATGAGTATTACCAAAATACTTCGTGGTTTTTAACCAAAGTAAAACCACAGACATGACTGCTGTTGCAACAATTATTTTTAGATATTCACTGGCAAGAAGCTTCAGATTAAAGCCTCCTGAAATCTTATTTAAAGTAGTAAAGGTTGAAATAGAATAAAACATTCCAACAATCGAAGCAGATAAGGCAAGTCCTGAAGGGCCGATCCATTTAGCAAACAAATAGTTAGAGAAAATGTTTAGTACAATGGATATCAAGCCAATCCTCATGAAATAGCTGCCCTTCCCTAATGTATAAAATCCTTTTGCTACTACGGCCTGGATACTATAAAACAGCACAGAGCCCATATAAAATAAAGCATAATAACTTGTTAATGCCGTTGTCGATTCCGTAAAAGCTCCCCGCTCGTAAACAATGCGAACAAGCGGTTCTATGAGTATCATCATCCCTGCCACTGAAGGAGCAATAAGCAAGAACATATTGGTAAGGCCTTTTTCGATTCCGCGGTTAAAGAGTTTCATATCCCCAGATGAGATGGCTTTTGCCAAAAAAGGGTAAATGATGGTCGCAATCGTTACGCCAAATAATGCTTGTGGAATCGTGACAAGTCTGAATGCATAATTCAGATTTGAAACAACACCTTCTCCCATTCTTGAGGCAAAGAGCATATTAACCGTTAAATTAATCTGACCAACCGCAATGGTAATACCAACTGGCCAAAAGATTCGATAAAAGGCGTTTATTTCCTTCCATTCAGGTTTCTGGCGCCAGGCGATCATTTTTTTGGGTGATAGAACAATTACTTTGAGTAAAAATGACAATATAGTCCCGACAAAATAGCCAAACGGAACAGAATAAATACTCATGGAGCGATGAAATAATAAAGCAAATACAAGCGTCGTCAACACGACAATCGTTTGTGAAAAAGTTGAAAAGGAAAACTTCCGCCTTGAATCAAAATATCCTTCGAAAACCGCATTCACCCCTACAAGGGTAATCGAGAGAAAATACAAGGCGATTGTCCATACTGCCACACTATAGCCATCTTGATATTTACTGAATTCGGGATATAACCATTTGACTAAAAAAGGGGAAAAAATCGTTCCCACGATAGCAACTGCAACTGAAAAAATAAACGTGCCTTTCACGATATTCGTTAAGTGAGAAAAGCCCTTCCCCTGCTTTTCATACGTATAATAACTCGGAAGAAAGGCATCCTTCATCCCCGTTAACATAAAAAGAATAATGGCATTGGGGATGGTCATGGATGCAAAGTAAGCATCCGCCTTATATGAATCCCCATATAAGCCTGATATCACTAAATCCCGGAACATACTGGAAAATTTCAAAAGAACGGTAGATAAAAAAAACAAAACAACTGAAAAGCGTAATTTTGACATATCATTTTTCCTTCTATTTTTTAATTCCCCTATTATATCAAAAAAATAGCCTCCTAAAAAGGAGGCCTCACGCTTATTGATATCTCGGTTCATCAAAAATCAACCTGTAATTCGAAAGTAAATCATATAGGTTTTTAATCTTATAAACTTGTTTAGCTGCCCAGCCAATATCACTTGCATATTGGTGCGTTCCTGGTGAGGAGGGATTCCATCTCATTTTATATAGAGTGTCCTGCCCTTTTTTGATATAACTGCTGGCAATAAATTCTGCTCCCCCAACGATAGCTAGTTCAGGTGTTGTCCAGCCCATTTTATAGGCATACTCAGAACCGCACTGTAATGGGCATGAATCTAAAGCTTTAATTCCATACATATTATAAACCACTTTAGGTACTACATCCTGCCCATCTACTTTTGAAACGAGCACACCTTTAGCAAGGAGAGAACCACCATTCCCTGTTTCTAACAACGCATGGCTGATTAAATAGACTTCATTAATGCCAAGCTTCGTACCTGCTTCAATGAAGGAACTTGCTTTCCCTTGTAGGATTCCTTTCCCACTAAGGATTTTATTGTTCACTTCATCTACATTTAGTCCCGCACTCTCAGATAATTTCAGGAACTGAAAATACTCTGGCGTACCTTTTGCAAAGTTAGCAGGATTGACGTAATATCCAACGTCACTGCTAAGGGCATTCATCCAACCAGCGATCTGATACCAAGTTGGCTGTCCAGGGGTGGTTATTGTTGCTACGACTGATACTGGTTTCCCAGTATTAATTGTGCCGACAATTGGATAATTCGTTCCTGGACCGCTTCGAATATTCCATCCTGAACCATTGACAACCCATGTTCCGTTAGCATTTTTGATAAGGGCATCCTCTCGCAGATACTTCGTATATAAATCTGTTTGCGGCAATGTATTCATTTGGATATTAACCATTTGGCTTAAGGAATAATTATAATTGGATGTTAAATAAACAGGGCCAACTGACTGTTCAATTGAAAATTCAATACTGCCGACACTCAGGTAATCATAATATTCTACATCAATCCAGTGAACATCCTGCTGCCCTGGAGCCGCATCACTTCTGTTTGTTATTGGTACACTAACTGTATCCTCCCTTAATGCACTGTTTGTCCAACGGTCTAAGACTAGTTTGCCATCGACATAAACTCTTACACCGTCATCCGCTTTTGCTCTAAAGAGATACGTCCCCGCAGGAATTCTTTTTGCCGTACTATATCGAACAGAAAAATGATCCTTATCTACCCCCGGAGCTGGATACCCATCCTGAAAATCTTCAACTAATCCATTATACATTCCTTTAGGAGCAATGGTTTTAGCTGCTGCAGGCATTCCAGACAGCGTTTCATTTGGAAAATAATAAGCAAGCCATGTATCAAACGGCACTACATGAGAAAATAGTGCTGCTGTGCTTACATTATCATAATAATAAGTGAGAACAGAATGCTTACCAGGGCTTGCACCAAGCCATAATGCCCGGTCTGCACGTCCCGTATAATCTGTCCAGCGGTTAATTAATAAATTTCCGTCTACCTCAACTTTAACACCGTCATCAGCAAATGTTTGCAGGAAGTAATCACCAGCAGAATAATTTCCAGATTGATCAAATACAGCCTCAAACCCATCCGCTGGGAAGTTAGCGGGGCTTCCCATGCCCCAATGATTTTGGACATCCTGAGTCTGCTGAAAATAAATTTTATTGGAACTCAATTTCTTTAGATCAAACGATAAAAAGGCATTCCCGACATTTTCAAAGTACTCAACTGTAATCGTGTGTTGACCACCATCAATGTACCTTGCAAGTCTTTTTTCACTAAAGTCATAATTTTGCCAGTAATCCATGATTGGCTGATTGTCCAATAAAACTCTCATTCCATCATCGGCACTAGCTGCAAATAAGTACGTTCCAGGGTCAAGCGTTACTTTTTTGGTAAACCTTATGGAGTACTGATCACCTGCGATTGATGGATGTGGTGAATCATTTCCCCAACCCCAATTATAATTAATTGTAGAAATTGGGTTAATCGCGTTGGTTCCTCCAATAATAATTGGCGAACCTTGAAGCGTGGTATTCGGATAAACCTCGCCAATCCAAGCGTTTTCAAGTGCTTTTTCGAATAATTCAAGCGAAACTTCTACTTTTCCTATACCAGTTGCATCAAAATATTCAACTTCAATCCAGTGAATATCCTTTTCTCCTGCTAATGCACTAGAACGATCATTGATTGTGAGTTTAATAGAATCCTCGCGGAATGAACTTGGCGTCCACCGGTCAATTTTTAACTCCCCATCCACATATACACGGATGCCATCATCAGCTTTAGCACGAAGGATATACTCTCCTGCCTTTATTCGCTTAGCAGTTGTATATTTTGCTGAAAAATGATCAGCACTCATTCCTGCAGCTGGGGCTCCGGAACCAAAGTCTTCTGAAAGCTTCTTTAAATCATCTGTTGGAGTAATTACCTTCGCCGCTGCCGGCATCCCCGACACAGAATCGTTTGGATAGTAATAGGCCAGCCAGGAATCAAATGGTACAACATCAGAGAAGATCGCAGCACTGGCAACATGTTCAAGATAATGTGTATTGACTGTGTGCTGACCTGCCTGTACACCTAACCATAATGCACGATCAATCATTCCATTATAATCAGACCAGCGATTAATCAGTGTTTTTCCATCAACATCTACTTTAACACCATCATCGGCAAATGCCTGAAGGAAGTAGTCTCCGCTTGCGTAATTTCCAGACTGATCAAAGTCAGCTGTAAAATAATCCGCAGGAATTCCATTTCCCGGACTTCCCCATCCCCAATTATTTCGCACTTCTTTCCCTACTTGAACAGGAAGTTTCGCAAAGCGCTGATAATCAAAAGAAAGAGAGGCTAAGCCGACATCTTCAACATATTCAACCGTTATGGTGTGATTTCCACCCGTTACATTGAGCTTTTTCTTTTGATCTTTAAAACCTGTGTTGGGCCAAGCATCGATAATTGTTTCGTCATCAAGCTTCACTCGAACACCATCATCACCATTGGCGGTAAACATATACTCTCCTGCTTCCAGGTTTACCTTTTTTGTGAATCTTGCTGAGAATCCATCACCCGGTACAGCGGGATGCGGGGAACCATATGGGCCCCAACCCCAATTAAAATTTAAATTGGCGATCGGATTAATAGCATTCTCACCACCAATAATATATGGTGTACCTTGAAGATTCTTGTTTGGAAATACTTCCCCGATCCAGGAATTCTCAATGGCATTTTTAAACGGTTCAAGTGCCACTTCTACTTTCCCAGCAGCCACTGAATCATAATACTCTACTTCAATCCAATGGACGTTTTCCTCACCCGTATTAGCACCTGTGCGATCGGAAATATCAAGTTTAATGGAATCCTCACGGAAGCCGCTGTCTGTCCAACGATCAATTACTTTCTTCCCATCCACATAGACCCGAATTCCATCATCTGCTTTTGCCCGTAAAATGTAAGTCCCAGCAGTAACCCGCTTTGCTGTAGTATATCGGGCAGAGAAATGATCGGCAGGGACTCCTGCATCTGGACCCCAGCTTCCGAAGTCTTCATAGAGTTTCTTTACCGCTCCATTAGGAGCAATAACTCTCGCAGCAGTTGGCATTCCTGATAAGCTGTCATTCGGATAATAATAGGCCAGCCAGGAATCAAAGGGAACTACATCTGAAAATATCGCAGCATTCGCGAGATTTTCAAGATAATTCGTCTTAACAGTATGTTGGCCATTTTTCACATTTAACCACAGAGCTCGGTCAATCTTCCCGTTGTAGTCACTCCAGCGGTTGATTAACATTTTCCCATCTACTTCGACCTTCACGCCATCATCTGCGAAGGCCTGAATAAAGTAATCGCCACTTGAATAATTTCCGGATTGGTCGAAGACAGCGGTAAAATGATCGGCACTGACCCCATTCCCCGGGCTTCCCCATCCCCAATTGTAGTGAACGGGCTTTCCGGCTTCAGGATAATAAACAGAAGTTTGAGCCTTAACTGAGGAACCTGATGTTATTCCGAATAAAGTGATTGCTGCAAGCACCCCAGCTCCAAACTTCAATATTAAATTTTGGTTCAAACTCTAAAAACCCCCCCTAATTGTTTCATAATTTTATAATCTTACATTTTATTATTTTACATGAATAAAGAGGAAATTTGTAACATTATGTAGTAATTTCATATTTTTTAGCGATTTAGGAAAAATTACTGATAATTTATTATTTTGGCAAAAAAGAAGAGTTGATATTTTAATTTAAGAATAAAGTAGTTTTTTCGAGGATTTTTTATGTTTTTGATATGTACTAACAACTAATATATAATAAAATGATTGAGTGTGAAGTTACTGTCGAATAAAGTCAGTTTATCATCTGCATTCTATAGATACATAATTGAGGATAAAGAATAAGGAGTAAGAAATGTCTAACAAAAAACGATTAATTACTAACTTTCTCTCATTAGCTAGTATGCAAGGACTAAATTTCATCCTTCCTCTCGTAACGTTGCCGTATTTATTACAGGTAGTGGGACCTGGGAAATTTGGACTTATCAGTTTTGCACAAGCACTCATTCAATATTTTATTCTTTTTACAGATTACGGGTTTAACTTAGTTGCTACGAAGGAAATCTCATTAAACCGCGAAAATAAGGAGAAGGTTTCCGTCATTTTTTCTACCGTCATGCTGGTTAGAAGTTTGCTGCTAGTCTTTAGCTTTTTGGTCATGATTGTGTTGATTTTTTTTATCCCTAAATTTCAACATGATAGCCTGATCTATCTTTTAACTTTCGGTATGGTTATAGGAAACGTCTTGTTCCCCGTTTGGTTTTTCCAGGGTATCGAACAAATGAAAGTTATTTCAATTCTTAATATTATTTCTAAATTAATTTTTACACTTGGAATTTTTGTATTTGTAAAGAATGAAGCTGATTATTTATACGTTCCCGTGTTAAATTCCCTTGGCTATATTGCCATCGGTTTAATTGGAATCTATTTGGTCATTTTTAAGTATCGTATTAAACTAATAAAGCCATCACTGGCAGATATTAAATACCAGCTTAAAGAGGGCTGGGATATATTCGTATCTAACATCGTCACAAGCTTGTATACCACAAGCAATACGTTTATCCTTGGATTTTTTGCAAGCAATACCGTGGTGGGATATTATTCCAGTGCAGAAAAGGTCGTTAAAGCCATTTCAAGTGTAGTCGGACCGCTAATCCAAGCCGTTTATCCATTTTTAAGCAAAGCATTGCATGAGTCAAAACAGGCAGCTTTAAATATGATTAATAAGATATTTTTATTAGTAACCTTTGTTATGGGGATTTTATCTTTATTTGTCGGCATATTTGCAGAGGAAATTGTTAATCTCGCTTTAGGTCAAAAATACGAAGCAACCATTCCTCTTCTTCAAATCCTAGCTGGGCTCCCATTAATTCTTGGTTGGGCCAGTGTACTTGGAATTCTTACGATGATTAATTTCGATTATAAAAAGCAATTATCGCGAATTTATATTTTCTCCGGCATCTTAAGTATAATATTAATGGTTCTGCTCATTCCTACTTATAAGGAAGTAGGCACTGCCTGGAATGCACTCCTTACCGAAGCTTTCGCCACTCTTTTAATGGCTGTTTTCTTATGGAAAAAAGGAATTCACGTATGGAAATTGAAGGGGATAATCAAGGGTTTAAGAAAGGAATAAGGTATGATGATTGAAGATAAAGTAGTATCCATTATGGTCACGTATAATCCTGAAGCAGATGTAATAGAAAATGCAGAATCGATCATCCAATCATGTGAGCGGCTGGTTCTTATTGACAACGGTTCTTCTCCAAATTCTAAGGAGTTTTTACATGACTTAGAAAACGAGGAAAAAATCACGGTGATTTATAATCCCCAAAATATGGGGCTCGGTCATGCCTTAAATCAAGGAATTAACTGCTTATTAACATCACCGGATATCCCCAATTTTAATTGGATTGCAACATTTGACCAGGATAGTAAGGTAGATAAGGATTATTTTTCAAAAATGCTGGCTTCATACGAAGCACATCCAAATAAAGAAGAAATAGCTATTCTAGCGCCAAATTGGATTGAAGAGAAACTAATCAATCAAGCACCTTCACAAATGGATAATGCACAATTACAAGAACAAAAGACTGTGATTACTTCTGGAAGTTTAGTTAAGAAGAAAATCTTTACTGAGATTGGACTCTTTGAAGACGACTACTTTATTGACTTCCTCGATCATGAGTTTTGTTTACGTATAAGAAGTCATGGTTATAAAATATATATGTCTCCCCAAGTTTATATGGTGCATAATCTTGGGAATACGAAACAGCATAGGTTGTTAGGGTCGAATGTCATGGCAACCAACCATAATTATATTCGCAGATATTACATTACAAGGAATCGTCTATACACATATAAAAAATATTTTCGAACCGAAAAAGAGTGGATAAAAGAGGATTTTATTGCTACTGCCAAAGAATTTATCATCATCCTTCTGTTTGAAAAAGATAGAGGAAGAAAATTAGGAAGCATGTTTAAGGGAACTTTTGATGCGGTATTAGGTAAAAAAGGGCCTCTTAAATAAAAAAAACGCAAAGTGCTTTGCGTTTTTTTTATTAGTAACTATTAAAGGAATATAGTATTTTAAAGATTATGGTATCTCTATGATTTTGCCGATAAAGCGGTGTATTCATGATATACGAGAATCGATTCAAGAAAGAATTTCTTTTTAGTAAAAAATCCTCAATTAATTTCCTTTGATCGTTTGTTACGTCTTCTTTAAAAAGTCGATAAAACTCCTCAGCCTGTTTTGTAAAAGGCTTTTCTTGTCCTTCTTTTTTAAAGTTTTTATATCGAATCATGGCGCTTTTTACTTTATTGTCTGCCATCCCTAACGTATTTGATGAATGTTGACGGTATAGCAGGTGTGATTCTTTATCATATACTAGTTTTCCAAATGCAGCGCCCAATAAGTAAAACCAAGCATCATGCATGGTGATATTTTCTTTTGCCGGTACATGAGATGCAAATAATTTCAGCATAGCTTTGTTAAAAACAATCGTACAGCCTGTGGCAACATTTTGAATGATGGCATTTTCTAACCCTACCTCTTGTGGAGGTATTTGAGAATGCTTTATAAATTGAAGTTTGTCATCCACAATATCTAATCGAGAAAAATACAATAATGGAATGGATGCATCTTCCTTTTCTAATAAGGAAATCGCTCTAGACACTTTTGTCGGCTTCCAATAATCATCTTGATCGCAAAAAGCAAAGAATTCTGCTGTCTCAGATGCATTCAAGGCCAATTCAAAAAAGCTTGCAATGACCCCCTTGTTCGTACCTTTTATTACCTTTATGTTAGGATATTGTTTGCTATACTCTTCTATTATAGAAACAGTATTGTCCTGTGACCCATCATCGCGAATCAATACTTCCAAATTTTCGTAATCCTGTTTCATTAAACTATCCAGTTGTTGTTCCACAAACTTTTCACCATTATATGTAGACAATAATATTTGTGCTTTTTTCACTTTATTAACTCCTATCACATAAGTTGCATTTCTAGTATTCCATGCAATAACAAATGTATCAATGAATTTGATACATTTTTTCTCCTTCATTCAATTATAACAAGAATTTACTTATAAACATCTTTTTTACTTAAAACAATAAAGACCATGTTTTTGGTCCTACAATGCCATCTACTAATAAACCTTGCCGTCGCTGAAAATCTATCACAGCAGACTTTGTTTTAGAACCAAAAATTCGATCTGGAGTGACTCCGAGAGCTTGCTGGATTCTTCCCACATCTTTGCCCTGGCTGCCTTCTTTAATCAATTCACCAGGATATGGTGGTTTTGAAGTATCTGTCACTAATTCCAAGTATTGTCCGTTGTTGCCGAACACCCAATTTGCTCCTCCAACATTATGCCAATCGTTAATATTTGCATACACATCAAAAACTTCGCCTCTGACTGCTTTTCGAGTGATTGCTGCTTTTGGATCAGGTGCAACCCGAATATTTAAATCATCGATAATGACGCGTACTCGCCCGATAATGCCGTTATCAGTTGGGATATACGGCGGAATAGGTCCTTCGGAAGCTCGAACTAGTGCAGTAGCAGATTGTGCTCTCATTACCATATTGATAAAGTCATTCCAGCTTATCCCCTTTTCCCCGCTACGAAGATTTCTGGGACATTTTTTGCCAGTCCAATAATTATGTTGAACGACATTGGATTGAGGAATATTCAATTGATCTAATAGTTGTTTTGTCACTTCAGCCGTATTTTGTACGGCTTGTTTATAATCTCCGTCAGAATTGACGCAGATTTCAATGTGGATTGACTTTAGATTCCCTGTGCCGTTCCGGCCATCACCCGCCGCCCATGCTACTTCATCAAACGGAATCGATTGGATTGCTTCCTGATCATCTATTTGAAGATGCCAAGAAGCTGTGCGGTCATTACCTCGTTCCTGCAGCCAGGCGTGAGCTTGCGCATCTGCCCCTGGACTGGGATTATCTGTTTCATGGATGGTAATGTATTTAGGAACCATTTTAATTCCGGGGCGGGTATCTTTATTTGACGTAGGAATAAAGCGTTGAATTATTTTCATTCATAACATCTCCTTTAAAAACTATATATGTAAAAAGACCTAATTTGGTTAGGTCCCATTTTTGTGCCTATTCTACCACTCTTTTAAAATAGGAAAACAGACCTATATCAATATGAATCTGCCGTTTACATTAACTTTATATTTAAAAAATAAAAATATAATATACTATTTAAATAAATAAGGTTATAATACTTTTGTATCAGGAAAATTTTGTCGAAAGGTGGAGGCATAGTGAAAAAAGGGACAAAGAAAAAGTACAATGGCCTAGTAGTTTCTGCTTTAGCATTTGGACTGCTTGCCAGCCCGTTTGGCGGAATTTCTGCTAAGGCAGCAGAACCCCAGCCAACGAATGTTTTGTCAAATGATGCATTAGTAAAGTTACAAGCTGAAAATTTGGCTAAAGCTGCACAAGTGAATCGTATAGAAGGGGCAGACCGGTATGAAACAGCAGTGCAAATTTCTAAACAAGGCTGGGAGTCTGCGGATACCGTCATAATTGTTAGAGGTGATGATTTTGCTGACGCTTTGGCTGCTGCTCCATTAGCTTACCAATATGATGCTCCAATTTTATTAACTCGGACAGATGAATTACATACATCAACAAAACAAGAGATTAAAAGATTGGGTGCCTCTCATGCAATTATTGTTGGGGGAAAGAGTGCCGTTTCTAAAAATGTATATAAAGATTTAGCAACCAATTTAAAACTTTGGGTCAAAAGAATTGATGGTGCGACCCGCTTTGAAACAGCTGCTGCGATAGCTGGAGAATTAGGAAGTGATACGAACCAAGCAGTACTTGTGAACGGACGTAATTATGCGGATGCTATTTCTGTTGGCTCCTATGCTGCCAAAAATGGCCTGCCGATCCTATTAACAGAAACTGACGAAATTCCACAAGCAACTATGGAAGCGCTTAAAAATGTAACGGATACTATTTTAATAGGCGGAAACGTAGCAATCAGTGAAAAGGTTGAAAGTGCTGTTAATAATCCACAGCGTTTTGGTGGAGAAACTCGTTTCGAAACAGCTTTAAAGGTTGCAACCGAATTAGACCAGGTGAAGGACAGTATGTTTATTGCAACAGGAAGAAACTTTGCTGATGCTCTTGCAGGTTCTGTGCTGGCAGCAAAAGAAGACGCGCCAATTCTTCTAACAGAAGTTAATGAACTCCCTGCTGGAGTTGCAAACTTGGCTGAAGATAAACATGTAACTATCCTTGGTGGAACATCTGCTGTATCCGAAAATGCAATTAAACCATTACTCAGATATACATTGAACATCATGCACACAAATGACACACATGCAAACATAGATAATGTCGCTAAAAAAATGACAGCTATTAAGTCAGTTCGTGCAGAAAAACCAGATGCATTATTACTTGATGCAGGTGATGTGTTCTCCGGAACATTGTATTTTAATGAGTATCAAGGTTTAGCAGATTTAGAGTTTATGGAATTAGCTGGATATGATGCGATGACATTTGGAAACCATGAATTTGATATGGGAACTGGTATATTGGGTAATTTTGTAAAGGAAGCTTCCTTCCCATTTGTCAGCTCTAACGTAAACTTTACGAATGACGCTAATTTGCAATCTCGTTTCCATAACGACGTCATCACAGATACGCCTGAAGGCGGCGAAATTTACGATGGCATCATTAAAGAGGTAAACGGAGAAAAAATTGGGATCTTTGGCTTAACAACAGCTGAAACTCCGTCGATTTCAAGTCCTGGAGCAGATGTGGATTTCGAAAATTATATTAATGAAGCCAAAGAATCTGTTGCTGCCCTTAAAGCAAAAGGCGTAAACAAGATCATTGCCTTAACACATATTGGTTATGATGATTCTCTTGTTTGGGATAATGACTTAGAATTAGCGAAACAAGTTGAAGGGATTGACGTTATCGTTGGCGGTCACTCTCATACTAAACTTGATGCTCCTGTATTTGACGAAACTGGTGAAGAACCAACTGTTATCGTACAAGCAAACGAATACAACAAGTTCTTAGGAACATTGGATGTAACGTTTGATGCGGACGGTAAAGTAATCGTTCCAAAAACAACTGGTAAACTTCTTGACGTTAACACATACGCAGAAGATCCAGAAACAGCGCAAATTCTAAATACAAAATACAAGCCAGCTGTTGACGAAAAGAAAGCGACAGTGGTTGGTACAGCAGCTGTTGATTTAGTAGGTGGAAATCCTGCTGCACGTACTGGAGAAACAAACCTTGGTAACTTCATTACTGACGGTATGCTTGCAAAGGCACAAACAATCAATCCTGATACTTTGATTGCCGTTCAAAATGGCGGCGGAATTCGTGTAACTCTTCCTGCTGGTAAAGTTACATTAGCTGATGTCTTAAGAGTACTTCCATTCGGAAACACTTTAGGTATTATGGACTTAAAGGGTAGTGAAATAAGAGAAGCTCTAGAATACAGCGTAAAGGATGCTCCAAACACTGCATTTGGCGGCTTCTTACAAGTATCTGGTTTGAAATTCACATACGACAGCACAAAACCAGTTGGTCAAAAGGTTCAAACAATTGATGTTAAGGGCAAAGACGGCAACTACACCGCATTGGACGATACAAAACACTACAATGTTGCAACAAATGTGTTTACGGCCAGAGGCGGCGACGGATTCAAGATGTTTGGTAAGGCTTATGCAGAAGGACGTGTAAGTGAGCCAGGATTTGTAGATTGGGAAATGTTCAATGATTACATTGCTGCACAACAAGACAAAATAATCAATCCTCAAGTGGAAGGTCGTATCGTAAACGTAGCTTCACAAACAGTTCCAGCTGAAACATTCAGTGGGACTGCTGCGAATCCAAAGGTATATAACGGAAGCGTAATTGTTGATGTAACAGGTGTTACAAAGCTTGAATACGCAACAGTAAAAGGCAACCTTACTTTGAAAGGGAACACTGGAGTTGAACTTTCAAACGTAACGGTAGAAGGCGAAACTATTTTTGAAGATTAATAAAAAGTAAAAAGTAAATTCTCCTAGCTTGAGTTAGGGGAATTTACTATCGATATGAAAATTATTAAATACATGCTACCTGGAGGTGCAGTTTTGACAAGAAATCGTAAAAAGAGAATTAACATGTTACTTGTAGCCATTATGGTCATCAGCTTGGTGTTACCAAATTTCTACATCCAGCCTGTAACCGCTGCCACAAAGGCTACCGATCTTTTCATCTCTGAATATATCGAAGGCAGTAGCTTTAACAAAGCAATTGAAGTTTATAACGGCACAGGTGCTGACGTAAAGTTAAGTGAATACACACTTGAGCAATACGCTAACGGTGCAACAACAACAACATTCAAATTGGCACTATCATCTGATCCATCCGCAACTCTTGCAAATGGAAAAACTTTTGTAATTTCACGCAGTGATGCTGATCCAGCAATCGTTGCTAAAACAGACTTACTTGATGCATCGAAATCTGTTATTAACTTTAACGGTGATGACGCAGTTGTTTTAAAACATAACGGAACTATCATTGACGTTATCGGAAAAGTTGGCGAAAGGTTTAATTGGGGAACAACTGTAAAAACGGTTGATCAAACACTTGTCCGTAAAAGTTCGATTACAACTGGCGACAGCAATCCGGATGACGCCTTTGACCCAGCAAAAGAATGGGATAACATGGGTAAAGATGTATTTACATACCTTGGTTCCCACACCATGGACGGCGGCTCTACTCCGATAGAAACAAAAGTTGCAAATGTCACGGCTTCACCTGCAGCGGGAGCAGTGGCAGCTGGAACAAACGTTACTTTAGCGACAGCAACAGCTGATGCTAAAATATACTACACCACAGATGGCACTGAGCCAACAACAGCTAGCACACAATACACTACTCCCATTAAGATTGATGCAGACACAACAATTAAAGCAATTGCCACAAAAGATGGCTTAGACAACAGCGATGTGGCTACATTTGCTTATACCCTTTTACAAGCAAGTACAATTGCTGAAGTAAGAGCTATGGCTTTACAATCAAACGTTCAAACAAGTGGTGTGGTAACAGCAGTTTTAGGAAGAGCGATTTACTTCCAAGATGCTACAGCTGGAATTGTGGCATACACACCTACTGACAGCACAACAATTAATCCAGGGGATAAAATTACGGTTTCAGGTAAGTTAACCGAATATTCAACACTACTTGAAATCGAAGCCAATCATGAAAACATTGTTAAAACTGGTACAGAAGCTGTTCCAGCGCCTGAACTAGTAAAAGCAGCTGACATTCAAGAAATCAAAGAAGCAAAGCTTTTAAAGTTAAAAAATGTAACAGTCGGCGCATTTTCCGGTGGTAACTACACAGCTACAGATGCTGATGGGACAAGCTTCCAAGTTCGTCCGCCAAGCTCTACGATGCTGACAACAGGTTCAACCTATGAAGAAATTACTGGAGTTCTTAGTGCATTTAACGGAGTGTACCAATTACTTCCACGTAATGAAGGCGACATTATTCAAGATTCAAGCATTGTTCAATCTGTTGTTGCCACTCCAGGCGCTGGAATGGTGAAATCAGGTACAGAAGTCACATTAGCGACTGGAACAGCTGGTGCAACGATTCACTACACAGTAGATGGCAGCACACCAACTACAGCAAGCCCAGTTTACTCACAGCCAATCGTGATTAATAATGCACAAACAATTAAAGCAGTTGCAGTGAAAACAGGCATGACTAATAGTCCTGTTGCTAGCTTTGAATACGTGATCCAAGATGGCGCGGTTCACATTTATGATATTCAAGGAAAATCCCATACTTCTTTATTTAACGGCAAAACCGTAACAGATGTAGAGGGTGTTGTTACGTATATTGATGGAACAAGCCGCTTCTTCATCCAAGACTTAGCGGGTGACGGCGATCCTAACACATCTGATGGTATTCTTGTCTTTAAATCTTCTCACGGTGTATCTATCGGTGACCGCGTGAAAGTGACAGGTACAGTCAAAGAATTCTACGGTGAAGGTTACGCTGAGAAAACATCAACAGACTTATCGATTACTGAAATTGAAGCATCAACGATTACAAAAAATGGCACATCTCCACTTCCAGCACCAATCAAGCTTGGCGTTGACCGGGTTGCACCACCTGAAATCATTGACAATGATCAATTTACTAAGTTTGATCCAGAGGAAGATGCGATTGATTTCTGGGAAAGCCTTGAAGGTATGTATGTCCAAGTTGACGACGGAAAAGTTATTGCGCTGCAAAAAGACGGATTAGTATGGGTTGTACCTGGAACGTATCCAACAAACGTTGAGCCAGGTGGTTTACGTATCTCAGATAAAGACTATAATCCGGATCGTATTGGAGTCGATGTAAGAAATGGCTCTACAGCCAACAAATCTTATAAAGCCAAAATGGGAGACTATTTTACTGGTGCGATTAAAGGTGTTGTAAACTACGGTTACAGCAACTTTAAAGTGATGACCCAAGAACCAACTCTTCCGAAATTAACAGAAACACCAATCGTTCGTGCTGCAACAAAAATTACACCAGCAGCTGACAAGTTAACAATTGCAACATATAACGTTGAGAACTTCTCAACCGCTACTCCAGATGATAAAGTAACAAAAATTGGCGATGCCATTGTTAACAAGATGAAAAGTCCTGACATTATTGGCTTAAACGAAGTACAAGATAACAACGGTGAAACAGACAACGGAACAGTAGACGGAGCCCAAAGTGCACAAAAGATTATTGATAAGATAAAAGCACTTGGCGGACCAACTTACGCTTACACAGAAATTGCTCCGGTAAACAATCAAGATGGCGGTGCACCTGGAGGAAACATTCGTGTTGCCTTCCTTTATAATAAAGACCGCGTATCTTTAACAGCAGGAGCAGAAAAAGGTACATCATCACAAGCAGTTGGCTTTGAAAATGGTAAGCTTACATTAAACCCAGGACGGATTGATCCAACAAACGACGCATTTAAATCAAGCCGTAAGCCGCTAGCTGCTCAATTTGATTTCCAAGGCCAAAGCATTATCGTAGTGGCAAACCACTTTAACTCTAAAGGCGGCGATCAACCATTAATGGGGAAAAATCAACCGCCAGTATTAAGCAGTGAAATTCAACGTCATAAAATTGCAGGGATTGTCAATAAATTCGTTAAAGATGTGAAAGCAAAAGATGCAAACGCAAATGTTGTCTTACTTGGAGACTTCAATGATTTTGAATTCACGCAAACGATCGCAATTGCTAAAGGAAACGAAATGACCGACATGATTGACAAGGTGCCAGCTAATGAGCGTTACAATTACTCTTACCAAGGTAACGCACAAGTACTAGACCAAGTCCTAGTTACGAACAATATGGTATCAAATACAACTGTCGACATCTTACACATTAACTCAGGTTTCATGGAAGTGCATGGACGTGCAAGTGACCATGACCCAGTGATTATCCAAACACAATTAAAAGGAAAAGAGGTTTTACCACCAGTAACACCGCCAGCATCAACAAAAATCTATAACTTAAACGGCTTCAAAACGAAGAAGCTAACGGTAACAAATGTAGGTGCTGACATTACCTTAAGTGCAGATTCAGTGATTTCAGAAGGTATTGTGTTAAAAGGTTCGTACGCGAAGCTAAGAGGAGATGGTCTAAAGAACACAGTCATCACTATTAGCCCAACAGCACCAGATGCCTATATCGACCTGGGTGGCTTAGAGGTTAAAGAGGTCATCATTGATAATGCAAACATTAGCCAAATCAGAGGTGCTGAAAACGTTCAAAAATGGACGGTTAAAGAAGGCGTAGATGCATCTAACATCAAAATAACAAACGTAGGAGGAGAAGTTATTACTTCTCCTTTTTTACCAAAGCCAGTAAACCAGGCACCTCTAGTAGCGGTACCGCTGCAAAATGTTTCTGTTCAAGCAGGTACATCCGTTTCCATCAATTTAAATAACCACTTTTCGGATCCAGATGGTGATGCGTTAACATATACGACAACTGCTGGTACTGTACAAGGAGCTACCTTAACGATTCCAACTGAAACGGAAGGTACAATCAATGTAACAATTACCGCAAATGATGGAGCAAAAACAGTTACAGCCTCATTTACCGTAACGGTAACGGCTGCACCATCAACAGGGAATGAAGTGGAAGCCTATTACCAAGCAGCTGCTGGGAAAACTGGTGTTGACCTAAAGCTTGCGTTGCACAATATCATTAAAGTGCAAACGAAATTAACATATGCTCAAGTTACAGAAGCATTAAAGAAAACAGATGAAGATCCAAACAATCCAAACAACGTGATTCTTCTTTACACAGGCCGTTCACAAGCAAAAACGACGTTCGGTTCAGGTGTAAACGACTGGAATCGTGAACATGTTTGGGCAAAATCTCATGGTAATTTCGGGACAAGTGTTGGACCGGGAACAGATATTCACCATTTACGACCAACTGATGCGTCTGTGAATAGTACACGTGGACACTTGGATTTTGATAACGGAGGCAAATCACAAGGTGAGTGTGCAGATTGTTACTATGATAGTGATTCATTTGAGCCGCCGAACCGTGTAAAAGGCGATGTCGCAAGAATGTTGATGTACATGGCCGTTCGTTATGAAGGCGATGGCGGCGAAATCGATCTTGAGCTAGCTGACAAGGTCAATACGTATCCAACACCAAACCATGGCAAGAAATCTGTCCTTCTTCAATGGAGCAAAATGGATCCACCGGATGCCTTTGAAAAGCACAGAAACGATGTCATTCAATCGATTCAAGGAAATCGTAATCCATTCATAGATCACCCTGAATGGGCAGACTCGATTTGGCCTGCCAGCTAACAGGAAATACGAAATGTTCCTTTATTAGGCAAAGTAAAAAAGCATCTGCTATCTTAAGTGAAGCAGATGCTTTTTTTACTTAATATGAAGAAATGATTTGGTTTATCAAACAGATGAAAAATTCAATATTGGGTAAATGGTAAAGTTTATGAGTATTAAAAAGAGGTTCCGCTTCGGAACCCCTTTTTGTTTATTCAACTGCTTGCGCCAGTTCAACTACTTCCAATTGGCGCTCTAACCGCCTTTGGTTAAATTTTTCCAACGTATAAAGAATCAAGTGGACAATCAAAACAGCAAGCGCAAATAGTTCCACAGCATAATCGATATAGTACCATGATAATGTGGCTGTAATATCGTAGAGTGCGTGAACGAGGACAGTCACCCAAAGGTTTCGTGTCCATAATAGGATTAATCCAAAAAGCAATCCCATATTAGCAAAGGTGATGATGGCCCCGATGCGAATCGCCCATGGCTGCTCAGAATCTAGCGTGTGGTCAATCCCAAAAAAGATTGAAGTGATAAACAGTGCGCTCATCAGAAAAATATCTCTTCGGCCGCTCTCCCAACGGCGCGGGAATATTTTTTTAAAGATAATAAGCAGGAGGATCATGTACGCGAGCCGCCAAACCTCCTCCAAACCAGCAAGCGTGTCCGCATATAAATCACTGCCAATCATGTCTACTTTTTCAAAAAAGGCCCAAACTGGTTCTGTCGACGATCCATCATCCCCTGCATTATATGCCTGTGTCTCGGCATAGTCCTGAACGTATTGATCATAATCAACGCTAAAATCCTGGAAAGTATAGGTTGAATACATATTGATGACCGTGCTGCCAAGAAAGAAAATCAGAAAGCCCCCCGTGAATTGAAGGGTAAGCTGCCGTTTTGTTTTAGGATGGTCCTCAGCACCGCGGAGCCGCCGGTGCAGCTTCCAGCCGATAAAAAAGGATGACACCATCATAGCATCATATAGGGTGCTTGCAATATAGCTGTATCGGGTTAAATAGAGGAGAACTTCAGCCCCAATCGTCACAATGAGCATAGCAAAAAGCAACTTTTTCGAAATCGGTTTTGTTAAGTTCGTTGTCATTCTCGTCTTCCCTACCTTTAAATTTCTGCTACCTACCTATAACCGTAGCCGCCAGGATCCCAATCCCATTTAAAAAAACTAGGAAAAGGAAACAGCAAAGTGCCCACTTCCATTTTCTTTTCACAGATTTATCCCCTTTAAATTTACTTATGAAAATACAAAAAAATTGAAGCCTTGTTTAGCGAAACTAGTAAAAGATAATAATAGTAATAATTTAACACAGCGAAAGGAAAATATCACCAAAATATTTTTTCCATTTTTAATAAATTTACATTGTCTCAAAAGGGATTCGATTTTGGTGATTTTTTAGGATTCATTTACATATGAATGTACAAGCAGTTACTGTATTTTTATTAAGATAGGAGTCCAAAAAATGAAACGTCTTGCATCCATCTTTCTCTCACTATTTATTATCTTTATATTATCAGCTACTAATCCTGAACGTGCTGAGTACATCGATTGGATCAATCACAAAACCATGGACCAATCGTCAAACCTGTTAAAAAAGGGGTTTCTATCGGTTGCGGGAAAATCCATCTTTGATGCGGGCACAACCAAATCCGATTATGTTGTTTTCTCGATCTATAAAACTGATTTTACAGATGCAGGAATGGGTAAGGTTACGACCATTGGGATCTTCAATCAATTTATCCCGCTGTCAAGTTTTGAAAAAGGCGAATAGAATTAACTCGCCTTTTTCTATTTATCCACTTTTTCCACCTGGAATACCGAGACACGAATCTGCTCCCCATTTTCATCAGTCATATTTTCATATCCAATGAAGCTTCCGATGACGGTATAGTTCTGGTAAATAGTAAATTCCGACTGGCCTCTTAACAGCAAATATGTTTTCTCCCAACGGCTAGTGTTGTAGTTATAGGTTTCCGATAGTGTGACTAATGCCCCTCCGCTTCCTTTCGCGGCTGCGTAGGCTGTGAAGCGCACTTTTTTCCCGTAGTAGTTGGTAACTTCACTTACATGAATATCAACATAATCTGCCTTTATTTTAGTAAAACGATAGATCCCTTGAGAATCCTGTTCGTAATAGGCAAGTTCGCTCGTCCCTTTGCCGGCTGGATTATCCACTAGTAAAACATTCTTCGATTCTACGGTTAGATTGTCTGCTTCAACATCAAGAATTTTCATCATCGAACTGGAGTGGACTTCGTAGGCCAAATAATGATGCTTCCGTTCCGCAGGTTTTGCATCGATCGAGATGATCGGATTGTTGGATGAACTAAAGTTGATTTCGAAATCTAGTTTAGTGACGTCCGGCGAGCCATCCAGGATTCCCTCGGTAACCGCCATCGCCTCTTCTCCCTTTTGCTTGCCAAAATAGATTCCACCGTCCTTGGAGATGGCTGCAATGACTATGTCTGCCCCCCATTTGTTCTTCGCTGTCACAAAGCTCGGAAATTCCTTTGTAGGATAAAGACGCTTTAAAACGCGAATCGGTTCAAATTTATCCCAGGCGAGATTGGCATTTACGATTAGTTGTTCCGTGTTTTCTAATGGTTTAAGTGCTTCATAGAGGCTGATGGCATCCTCGTATTTGTTGCCGGTTGTGAGAGATTTTGCTTTGGCCAGTAAATCATTTTTTGCTTTTTCGATAAATAAGAACACCTTGGCATCCTTCATATTCCCTGATAGGTTTCTTATGGTGTTTGCCTGCTCGGCAAATAAAGCATAATCCTTCTTATCAATTGCGGCATTAAGGAATTTTAACAAATGGGTATCGAGGGTGTTTTTAAGCCAGCCAACATCAATAGAGAAATTGGTCAGCATGGCAAATTGCCGATTTCCTTCAGCTACAATCTTAGCAACAGAAGCATTCTCTGCTTTCAATGCCTTGATTTTATTCAGATAATATTGGTGGAAAGCGGTTTGGATCTCTTTTGTTTTTTCGGGATCACCGCCATAGTATTCAGCGGTGAGCTTTTTTAGAATAGTAAAAACCTTTTTCTCTTCTGCGTCCCCGTTTATGGTATTATTCTGTAATTTAGCAAGCTGGCTTATTTTTATCGCGGAAAAATAGTCCTTAAAATCCTGATCAAGCTTCGTAAGTACGAGCATCTCCCCATACATTTCCTGTTGAAGACGTGAGCCTGACACCCATATTTTCATGTTCTCCTGCCAGCGTTCGTAATTTACAACGAGTTGATCGAGGTTCTTTTCCTTCTGATATTCAGCTGCCTTTTCATCCAAGTCTTCCATTACTTCACGAATCGGTGAGAGAATCGCAAGCTTCCGGTTAATGTCTTGATTATGGTCTGTGACCGATAGGTTTCGCTTTGCAGCCCGGAATTTCTTTTCTGCGGCCACTAAATCTCCTGACTTAAACAAGCTCATTGCTTCCTCATAAGCAGCGAGTTTTGCATGTGCCATAATGATTTTGCCGCCGACAAGTACAAGAAGAATCACAAGCAGCAGCAAGAAAAAATTCTGCGACATGTTCACTTTTTTATAAACAGTTGACTTAAACATGACTTATGACCCTTTCTCTTTCAATTGTAAAACGCTTGAAATCTGGATCATAATGATACTTTTTCGCAACGACACGCATTGTTTTTTCCTTAAGGCCTCCCCACTCCACCTCAGGGTTAGCATGGATGATACTGCACAGTCTAAGCACACGTTCCTTAGGAAAATAGTCAAGGAATTCTTCGATAAACGTGGAAAACTCGAGAATGTACAGCTTCATTCGTAATGCCGTACCAGCGACAGAAACAAGCGAGTCCATCCCGAAATCAATGACAATCGCATCACGATAGTGAATAAAATAAGCGATACACTTTTTCGTAATCAGCATACGGTTTATTTTTAACACCTCAAGCGCATATTTCACAAAATCCTTATCATATGATGAAGGAATAAGCCCTTCAAGCTCAAGCTCCATGTCGCTCCTTAGTGCAATATCGTTTAATACCATCACGCGTCGGACTTTCACGCGATCTGTGGAAATAAAATCGCCAATTTCACGAAGCTTTTCATAGGCCGCGGCAAGTCTCTCCTCTTTGACATCGGCTTTGGCTAGTTCGCTGTCAAACTGGATGCCCGCCTGAATTTTGCGGAAATCCCCCCTAAGCAGCTTCTTCATTTGATGGAAATACTCACTTTTCATAAACAGAGAGGTCAATGCAACGTAGCTGATACAAAAGATGATTCCAGCGACTAAGGAATAGTACATGGTTTTGATGGTTGGGGCAAAAACAATGCCAAGGCAGACAACTATTAATATTCGAATTGCTTCCGTCGTTAAACGTTTTTTTAAAATAGATTTGACGAGACTCTCGATTCCTACAAGATTAGTGCTGCATGTCGGACACGTTTTATCCTTTAAAACGGAATAACGATTGCATTTTTTGCACATTTTTAGCTTTTGAAAGCGATATTTTGTTCGTTGTTTCTTCGATAACTGGACAGCCTGTTTAGCCAATAGAATCACCCTCGTTTAACATGATGACTAATTCATCATCGATATCCTCGAAACGGCCGCTGCTGCGTTTATTTTTCAAAAGTTTATAGGTTTTCCAGAGAAGGATCAATACTAGAATACTAGTAAATACGATGACGTACATGGTATTCCTCCTGTTCAAATGATATTACCTTACACAAAATTACATAATTTTCCCAAAATAGTTGGTTAATTTATATTATAATAGGAAAATTTTTATAATTCTAGGGATTATTGCTTGGGAATATAATGACAGCGATGGTAAAATAAGTTTACATCAAGGATTTTTTGTAATATTTGCGCGAAATATGAAACTGCTCGTGGAGGTTGCACACAGATGTTAAAAAAATGGATCAGTAGTTTTATAGTCTTTACTTTCTTACTCTGCAACAGTAGTTATTTAAGTGTACGCGCTGCAAGTCCGCTGCATTCCACTTCCCGGATTGAAGGAATGCTAGTCGTGGATGTAAGTAATTCCATGAAGAGCAGCGATCCGAATAATATTAGCAGTGAAGCAATGAAGATGTTTATTGATATGGCCTCTCTAAACGGGGATAAAGTCGGTGCCATTGCTTACGCCGATGAGGTAATGAGGGAAAAGGCACTAGTCAAGATCCGCTCGGAACAGGAAAAACAAGATCTGAAGGATTTCATTGACTCGGTTGGAAAATACACGTACACCGATTTATCCACCGGAGTGAAAGAAGCTGTTAAGGTGTTGGATTCAAGCCATGAGAAGGATTACTTTCCATTGATTGTCCTTTTAGCCGATGGCAATAACGAATTAGATCCGAAAAAGCCTAAGTCCGCTGCCATGGCAGCGGACGACCTAAAGAAAGCCGTTTCTGAAGCAAAAGCGAAGGGATATCCCATCTATACTATCGGCTTAAACGCTAATGGCAAGCTGAATAAAGACGTGCTCGCGAATGTTGCCGAGAGCACGAACGGGAAATTCTTTGAGGCTACCTCAGCAGATAAGCTTCCAGGAATCCTTAGCGAAATTTTTGCAAACCATTTAAAGTTGAAAATTGTCCCGGTGGACCAATTAGTAGGGAATGGTGACTTTCAAGATATCACTATACCTGTGCCAAATGAAAATGTATTAGAAGCGAATATTTCGCTTATTTCTAGCCAGCCGGTTGAGGTTAAGTTGATCGATCCTTCAGGTAAAGAGCTGGCGATCCCTTCCGATCAGGTTCTGCTGTCACGGTCAAAGACCTACTCGATGGTTAAGCTGATGAAGCCGGTACAGGGTGATTGGACGTTAAAGGTCAAAGGGGTGCCGCAGGATAAAATCGATATCAATCTTGTTTTTAACTATGATTTACAGCTTAAGCTGTCCCCGCTTGCCAAGCAGAGCTACAAGGCGGGCGAAACCGTTCAAGTCAGAGCTATTTTTGAAGATAACGGCACAGCCATTACAGATAAAGAAATCTATAAATCTATGAAAGCGACCGTTTATGTAAAAGACCTCGACAAGGGGAACACGGAGGAATTTGTCTTAAATGCCGATGCTCAAGGGTTTACCGGTCAGTTCAAGCTCGGAAAATCCACAGGCTATGAAGTTGTCGTGAAAGCGGAAGATAATAGCTTTTTCCGTGAGACTCAGCCGGAAAAGATTGTCGTGCAAAATTCGGCGGCTGCACCTGTAGCGGCAAAGCCAAGTTCAACAGAGGACGAGAAACCATTCCCATGGCTTTATGTAGCTGCTGGTGTAGTCGGTGCCCTCCTGCTTGCAGCCCTCGCTTACATCGTGCTTTCAAAATTTAAACAAGCGAGCCGTGGCTTTAGCGGCCAAATGATCGTAGAAATAAAGGATGAAGATACAGGAGAACGTATCAGCCCGCAATTCAAGAAATTAAAAGGCTTTAAAGGAAAGTTTCGGCTGCACCAGCTCTTGTCGCTGTCACCGGAATTTACAGAGACGGAGCAAATCATATTTAAACCCGCTTCGGGTGATGCTCTGCTAATCGTCAATCACTCTGACTGTACAATTGAAAAAGGCGGCCGAGCCATTGACGCCAAAAAAGGCCTTGTTGTAAAACGAAACGATCGGCTGCGGATTATTCCTAAAAAGGTTAATAAATCCATTTACGTTGAGTATATAAGTTAACTTGATAAGCGTAGTAAAGGTGTCAGGCACCACTTCGCGGTGCCTGATCCTTAACTTGAATCCTAACCACGATATTTTTCGTCTTTATATGTATGAGTATTTAAACAGCCAGGGAGGAATTTTGCATGAAAGCTAGTGTGAGAGAGCATATTCAGCAGTTGGATGTTTCGTTAGGCGGGGGCATCATTTCGGAGAAAATTCGCGTTGATACGATCGATAACCCTATGCTTGTCATTGGCCTTGGGGGCACCGGGATTGATGCCCTGCTCAGGCTCAAGTACCAAGTCAACCGCCGCTTCAAGCTGCCACAGGATCCTTTATCGAAAAAGAAAAAGGAAAAGCCGAATAACATTGAATTTTTAGCATTTGAAACGAATGAATATGACCGCAATAAAAAATACAAAGGCATTGGCCTTGACCCGAACAAAGAATTTGTCCTGCTTTCCAACCCGGAAATCGGCGGCCTGCTGCAGAATCGCAGCACGATTGAACCGTACATAAAGGAATGGCTGTCACCAGAACTATTGATTACCGACGGCATCAGCGGTGCCTCGGGTGTCCGTCAAGCCGGCAGACTGCTGCTGTTTACAAAAATCAATCAAGTCGTTCAAACGATTGAGCGAAAAATAGAAGCCGTTCTTGAAGGGACAAATAAACGGCTCTATGTCTTCATCTTAACTGGGCTGTCCGGGGGAACAGGCAGTGGCTGCTACCTTGATATTGCCTATATCACCCGTGGCATCATGGAGCGGAAATTCGGCTCAACCGGTGTCGATAAAGTCAGCATGCTTGGTTACCTGTTCACGCCTGATGTGAATTTGTCCAAACGAGGCTTAAGCTCGCACACCGTCGAATATATTGAGAAAAATGGCTATGCAGCCCTCAAAGAACTTGACTACTGGATGAACTGTGATGAAAGAAATGAACGCTTCAAAATGAAATACGGCAGCCTCTTAGATGTCAACTCCCCCATGCCGCCGTTTAATCTATGTCATTTGATCTCCGGGACAAACCTTGAAGGCAAATGGCTCGAGAATGCCTACGATTACTGCATGAATGTCACCGCTGAAAATATCACCAACTTTATGGCCAATGAAGAAAAGAAATCTGGCGAAGAGTTTGCCATCCACGACTATATCAGCAACATCCGCACCAATATCGCCCAAATGCCGAAGCCATATGCCGCCAACTACCAATACAACATTATTGGCGCATCGATGGCAGAGATTCCACTCGAAGAAATGACAACCTATATTGGCTATAAGCTGTTTGAAAAAATGAACACAATGTTTGATGCCGGTCCCGATCAAACGGAAGTCGAGCAGTTTTTAGAAAAATTGCGTATCGACCCGGATTCTGTCCATCAGCGCTTTACTGAACGCGTGCCGGAACCATTGTCAGGTTTTGAAAACAGCGACCGCTTCTCATACAACAATGTGATAAAAACTTCAGTGATCAATCTTGATGAAGAATTAGACCGTGAATTTTTACTAAAAGCAAAGGACCAATACCGTAAATGCAAGAAACAGCTGCCGGGAGAAATCATGGAGGAGTTCCGCCGCCACATTGAGCGCATATTCCTCCATCCGAAAAAAGGGCCAATCTTTGCATCACGCTTGATCTACTCCAACGATGGTTTCTGCTTGTTGAAAACCCTGCAGGCTTACGTAGAAGGACTTCGCGACCGTTTAGAGCGCCTGCCAAAAGCGATTACTACAGAGCAGGAATATGCCTACAGCAAGCTAGAAGATGCCCGCAGCGCCTTTATTTCAAAGGATCGCAAAAAGAATGCCTATATAGAAGCCAAACTGAATGAATTTTTTGCACGGACGGAAAAGGCCAGAATTGAAGAAATGATCGAATTCTATGAGGACCTATACCAGCTTTTAAACAACCAGAATAACAAGATTTATGAGGTGTATAAAGAAATCTTAGAGACGCTGAAGACAATTTTTGAAAAGAACGCCGATATCCTTGTCGATGGTGAGGAGGTAAAACGCGACCACGATGCCACCTATTATTGGCACCTTGTCAGTGTTCCCGATGTCGCTCGTGAAATTCAGCGGATGTTTGATTCAAAGGACGGCGAATTATTGGTGCAGCAATGGGCCGAAATGCTCCTTGAAAAATCCAGCTATTGGGTAAAGGAAACCGATATCGATGTTGTTGGCACTGTTTCCGAATTCCTAACCGACCAGTTTGGGGAGTTGATTACGAAGTCGATGGAAGACTTTTTACGGCTGAAATACGGCGATGACCTGCCCATCGACAAGATTATTGAGGATAAGATTGCGGCACGCCTTGACCGTGATGCCCTGCCAGTATTCCACCTTGCCAACAGCAACGGTCAGCTTCACTTCCCACAATGGGGCTTTGTGTCTGTACCGGTGAAGGCACCGAATATTTTCAATGGGATAAAAAATTTCGAGCGCCATTCGCTTAGTCATTCACGCTTCACGATTAAAGAAAGTGAGCTAAAAAACCGGATTTTCTGGTTGAATACGAAAAATGGGATTCCTTTGTTTGCGTACTCGCCGCTGTCCCTATACGAAACAGCATATGAAAAAACAATTTTAGAAAAAGAAGGCGTTGGCCGTCATCTTGTGCAGACGGCGAAGGAAAACTGGGCCTACCTCCCTTCGCCGATTCCGGAAAAATCATGGGGAGATACGTACGAGAACGAACGTGTTAAACAATATAATGCCGGAGTCCGTGCCCTATTTGATCAAGCGCTGGGTTTTGGCTGTATCATAGAAAAGAATGACGACCAAAATACAAGTGCGAGATTCCAATGCCATTTTACTAAAGACGTGAATATCGGTGTATTATTTGCCGCGCATGACGTAGATCCGAAGAAGTTAGACAAAGCGAGTCTTGGAAGCTTGAAGCAAGTTCTCTATCAGCTGAAAGACATGTTTGCAGGCAACATGGAGGTTGTCGGATCGAATGATATTTTTGGCAGTACGAATGTAGAACTTGCGAAGGAAAACTTCATCCGTTCCCCTAAGCTAATTGAAAAAGTGAAATTAGAGGTACGGAAATACCGTTTTATTCAAGAAAAGATCAACGAGATTGAGCAGGTTCTTGCTTCGCAAAAAGATAAAGAGATGATGATGAATCAGTTCATTCAGGCCATTTATACAAGAACCATTAAGAAGCGCGGTGCCCTCTATGTTTACGATAAAGAGATTGAAGAAGATGCATGGGAGCCGTTCGTGAACTTGATGAAAACACCGAAGTTTGTTGATTACCAAATCTATCAAGCTTTTAAATCGTTAAAGTCAAAACAAATGGCGCTGCTCGAAAAGAAATCGGAACGACGCAGCATTGAGTTAATCAATCAAGAAAGTGCCGCACAGCTAATTTTTGCTTTAGAGGAAATGGCCGCAACCTATCAAAAGGAAAAGGAAGCCCTTGATTATGACTACAAGGAATTTGCCAACGGCGAGGAATTGTACGATTTTTACAAAGAGATGATGATCAAAGTGCAGGAGATGCTGCGGCAGTTGAAATCATAAGGAAACGACATTAGTGTGTCGCCTATGAGCGGATAACCACTCCCAATTGGCGGATAGAAGCAGCCAGTAGACGGATAAATGTAGCCAATTGGCGGATAAACATCCAACTGGCGGATAGACTCGACCAATTGACCGATAAACGCAGCCAATTGGCGAATAGCTATCTACAATTGGCGGATAACCGAATTATTAAGAGAATACTAACGAGATAGATCAATTCATCACACACCGTCCAAATTCTAAACGCTTAAAAATATGGCCACACGCAAACTAGTGCATGTGGCCCGCCTCTTATCCTGCCCGGCTTTGGAGAATCAATAGGGGGAATCAGCTTTGAGAGAACTTTTACAAAAGTATGCCAACACATTTTCAATCCAATTGGAAAAAATCAGCCTTTCCGAAAATGAACAGCGCAGTGTCAATCATCCGATTGTCTTTTTATTCCTAGGTGACCTTGTGAAGGATGCACTAAAAGCGATTATGACTATAAATGAGGAAAAATGGCTAAACAGTTCCGGGGTCTTATATTTTCACGCGTATCAAACTGACACGATTACGAGCGAAAACGTACTGTCCTTCCAGCTTCCGGGAGATGAACTTGACCGCAAGTATAAGCGAAAGGGCATGTACGAAGCCTTTTATCGCGAGGAAAAAAAGCTAATTGATCTAAATAAGGCATTTCGTAAGCTTTCGTCGAAAATAGCTGAATACGGGAAGGAATATTCATCGCTAAAAAAAGTGAACCTTTGTCTAGTGACGGCGATTGATGATCCAGCAAATATCCTTATTCAAGAATTTACATTGCTGTTAAAAAGTATCCTTCAAGAGTCGTTTCGCTTGGTCGAGGTAGATTTATATGGATTGCTAAAGGAAAAACAGGAAGGCGAGAATTTTGCCCTCTCCACCTCACTCGGGATTAGTTTTTTAAAAGAACTTGATCACTATCAAAATGATGAATACACCTTTGAAAAGGATCTCCAGCTGACAGAGGATCACCTGCGGCTAAATGTGAGTCACCCTCCTTCCCCACTGTTTGATTTAGTGTATTTTTTAAGCGATAAAAATGAAGATGGCTTGATTTCCAGTGATGCCATGCAGCAGAATTACGAAATCATTAGCAATCTAAATCTATTAAAAAATCGAAAGATGATTACCGATTATCATGAAAAAATGGACAGCTACAATCATCAGGACTTTAAAAGGGGAATCAAAGGAATTTCACAGGAGCCCGTTTATGCTTCGGCAGGCTTTTCAAAGGTGAACCGGCCCAATAAAGCGATTGCCCTTTATGCTGCCAGCCATTTTTTTCATATGCTGTTGTTATCGTTGAAAGCTGCGGGAACGGAAAAGCAGGGAAAAATACTCAGCTTATTCGAGCTATCAGAGGCATCCTTTCAAAAATATTTTCATGAATGCCTTCCCCCGGTCGAAAAGATCATGGATATGAATGGATTAATCGGTGCCTCGAATTCGTATCAAACGGTGAAAAGAATGTCTGTAAGAGAAGCAGAAGAGTATTTATATGAAGGAGGAACGGAGCGGTTCTTTTATGCCAATTTGGAAGAACCTGTCCGTGAGCATTTGCAAAGGATGAACCTGAGAGCCCAAATAGAACGCTGCTTCTATGAAAATGTATTAAATAATGAACAATACGGATTATACTGCGCTTATTTATGGACCTCCGACACACCTGGGGTTGAAATTAGTGTGATAAATGAAATTGATAAACTAGAGCGCAATACGAAAAATGAACGATTAGAAAAAGAAGCTCTTCTGGAGCAGTACTATCAGCAAATGGTTGACCACTGTGATTTTAAAAAGAGCTACCTTCCTTTTTCGGATAAGAAAAACCTAAACAGCTTTGTTCACTATTTTTTCGAGGCAGTTTATGGCACCAGGTACGAAATCATGAAGCTTAAGGTAAAGCAGGCCATTTTGAAGCAATATCGTACGGTGCTGGAGGAACATCACCAATATTTACGATCGAAAATGGAGCTGATCGACCAGGTAGAATCCTGCCTGAAGCAAGCGGCAGCGGAAAGTCTCTATGATTCCGATGATGTTTTGGATAAAAATATTGCGGAATATTATACCGACATGATCGGCGTTATAACGGCTAAGCTGAAGGAAAAATGGGGTCCCTACTTCTTTTCTGATGAGCGATTTTTTGGAAACCTGCTTTCTTTGCTAGAAAACGGGAAACCCAAGACCCTCCTTGAAAGATTACTGCTTGTTTGCAATCGCGAGGTGCTGACCCAAGAGGAGTTCCACCGCAGTTTTGAGGATGAGCTGTTAGAGCGTGCCAATGTCATGACACGCTATGAAAACCGGGAGATTCTCTCAAAAGAAGATTTGTTTAAGCAACTTTATCTTCGTCTAAACGAAAACTCCTCCGTTCATATTGAGGTGTTTAATTATACACAGGAGCATCGCTTTGAAGAAAAATACTTCTTTGGTGATTTCTACAGTAAGTTCATGCAGTTTGCCTTGGAAAAAGAACATGAAACAAGACAATGTAAAGTTGGCTGTGCCCATGAAAAGAAATCAAGCGGAATTGAGAAGCTCGCCCTTATGGGAGGATTCCGACTAAAGGACCTAATGTACTATCGAAATGGCGAAAAGTATTACAAAACTTACGCCGAAAATGGCTATGAATTACACGCCAATAAAGCAGAAGCTTCCGTTTAGCGTTAAATGGACTGCGCCGCTAACTTTAAACTTGTAAGGGAGCATTGAACATGCCTGTCCGTAAATTTAGCTTTCTCTTTTTTGTTTTTAGTATTATTGCAGGGTTCATAGGTGCTGTTATTGGCGAATGGTTGATCGAGTCCTATTATGGTGTTTGGCCCAATTTCCTGTTAATGGGCGCCTATTTTGCACAATTGGCCTTTATTACCGGTCTCTTCTGTTTAATTGCCGAGCTTATTAGCCCGATTATTAATGGTCGCAGCTGGCGCTTGGAATATTCGGGTCTATCATGGAAGGTGCTAATTCCTTCCACTCTCATCATGCTGTTTACTGCCGGTCTTATTTTTCAATACATCTATTCTCTTAATTTTTCGACTGTCAAACCGCCGGATGATATAGTCATGGTCATGGATATTTCCGACAGCATGAATAAAACGGACCCGAAACGCAAAAGCCTGAAGGCATCAACAAAACTTATTAGCAATATGAAGTCCAACCACCGGGCCTCTGTCATTTCTTTTAACGACGAGGCATCGGTCACGAAATCGATGTTTAACATCAGCGATAAAAATGAGACATTGGATGCCCGCGAGCAAATCAAGGGATTGGAGTACGGCGGGAGCACTGATATTGCCGGTGCCTTAGACACCGCTTTAAAGGAGATCGACGACAACCACAAGCCTGGCCGTAAACCAATGGTCATTCTGTTTTCCGATGGCTATAGTGAGCTTGACCTCACTAAGGTTGCCCATCCCTATCAAGACAAGGAAATTATCATTAATACCATTGGGATGAGCAAAATTGACAAAAGCGGCGCTCAGCTCCTCAAATCGATTGCTTCCCGGACGGGCGGGTCCTTCCATGATGTCAAAAAAGCAAATGATTTAACGAATGTGTTTGAAAAAATTTACTTAGAAAACCAGGATCGGCTGCTGATGACAGAAAGACATGGATTGTTCAAAAACAGCGTGTATCTTGCCATTCTGCGTGTTGTCTTAATTACCATCATCGGCGGATTGTTTGGTTTAGTTCTTGGGATTCTCTTTGACAACCGTTATTTGGCCAAAAGCTACACACTTACCGGGCTGATTTCAGGTCTATTAGCAGGAATTGTGCTTGAAGCCGGTTTGCAAAGCTCCTCAATCATGTCGGGTTTTTCTTACCGCGTCATCGCTGATATCCTGTTAACGGCGCTGACCGGCCTTGGAACGATGATCATCCCGATTCGCGAAAAATTTTCAGGAATGACTGATCGGCCGTCCGCTGGAACTGATTTTTCCTCAACAGGCACGCCTTCTAAACGGGATCGTTTTAGTAAAGGATTTTAAAGAAAACTCGCCGATTGGCGAGCCCCTAAGGGCGAAGACAGAGGCGTAGTTGCACTTATGCGTAAGGAAAGTATAAATTTGAAAAATTTATACTTTCCTATTAGCTAATAAAGATTGAGGGTGATTACTGGTGAACTGGGAACCCATTTCTTCCCCTAATCATGAAATAAAGGATGTAAAAAAGACGCTGCAAGATTCAGAGATTCATTTAAGCTGGTTCTGGCCAAAAGAGATTGACTTTGTCTACATTTATAAGACCTCTGCCGATAGCGTAAAGCCAATCAGCGAAATCGATGAGCGTGAATTAAAACTCTACACTCGCGAGGAATATAAAGTCAGCCAAGGGTATGTCGGCAGATTAGATACCATCGGCCGTACTGCCTACCGCATCCTTCCCTGCCAAAAACGGGAAGGAAAGCTTATTGTTTTCAAACAGGAAAACGAAAAAAATCTCATTTATATCACAGGCTCGAGGGCGAAGATTTATTTTTCCATTGCTTATAAAAATAAACTCTTTCAATCTCGCAAAAAAGTAAAGATGGCAATCATGACCGAGCTTCCACTCGAAAAAGAACTGCTCGTCTATGTAAAAAAAAGCGGCAGCGTGCCGATTTCGCTTGAGGATGGAACTGTCTATCCGTTTGTCCGCGACTTCCCCACTGGGAAAACCGTGCCGCCGGAAATTGAAATCGATAAAAATGAGTTTATCCGTATCTTTTTTAACAATGGAAAGAAATCAGCACAGCATTACGAGCTGATACCTGATTAGGGGGCCATTACATGTTCGCATTATTAAAACGAATGTTTGAAAAAAAACAACCTGCCAAAGAACGATTACCGTTTTACGATATTGTCTGCCCGTACTGTTTTTCAAAATTTCATCATGAAGATGTCGTCTTCCGAGCCGCCCACCACCGCGATGATGATGAGGCCTTAGCCCTCCAGGAAGACGAATTATTAAACAACTATCGGGGAAAATTCGGGCTTGCTCCGATTGATGAAATCGAGGCCATCATTGATCCTTCGATGATTCCCGATGAAAACAAGATTTACTCTGACCGCATTCTGATGGGTGTATCCGATAAATACGCGGTCGTGACGCGAAATCGTCTGTGCCCTGTCTGTCATAACGACCTTCCGGTAACGGCCGGCAGGCACCCAAGTAACATCGTTTCGATTGTTGGAGCCACCTCAGTCGGAAAATCGGTTTATATGACGTCTCTGATTCATACGCTTCAGCATGTGACCGCCAACAATTTTGATGCAGCCTGTATCCCGCTCGATAATGAGATTAGTAAGCGATTCCGGATAAACTATGAAATTCCCCTTTTTGAAAATGGGACTCTTTTACAATCAACCGAAAAAACGAATCGGCAGGAGCCGTTTATTTTTCAATTTATCTTTAAAGACGAAGACCAGGCGCCGCTCACACTCGTTTTTTTCGATGTCGCTGGCGAAGGAATGACCGACAAAGAATACCTTAAGCTTCATGCCGCCCATATCAAAAATTCCGCAGGCATTCTGTTCTTGGTCGACCCGATGCAAATCCGCGCTATACGGGAAAAACTGATCCACCAAATGGGTGAAAACCCTGGTAAAATTGTCGGCCAAGGTGATGAGCCGCGTGAGGTTGTGATTTCACTGTTCGGTGATTTTATTGCCCATCTCGAAAATAGTAAAACTGATATCCCGACTGCGGTAGTGTTGACGAAAAGTGATCTCTTACATTCCTTAAAGCATGATGATGGGGAATACATCGGCACCAACAGCAATGTCTTCCGTAATGTCATACATCGCGGCTGCCTTAATTTAGCTGAATATGAAAATATTAACGGGGAAATGAAGAGATTTCTAGCAAAAGTAGATACTCCATTTGTCAATGCCCTTGATGTCTACTTTAAGGATACCTCCTATTTCGCGGTATCAGCCCTTGGAAGTAATCCGGTCGATCAGCAGGTCAGCGGCATTATTAGTCCCGTCCGGGTGGATGAACCGTTTATTTGGCTGCTATATAAGCTGGGGTATATAGAAGGGAGAAATGGTCAGTGAGCGGAAAAATTCAGCAGCAGATGTATACTCGGGAACGCGGCGGAATTTTTCACGCCACCGACGGGTATGACACGATTGCTATATCCGAAGGCCTCGATCAAGCATTTGTGAAAAAATACTTGCATCCGTTCTGTATTTATCATTCTCCTAAAATCTTAGCGGAACGCGGCGAAAAGGATGCCTCCATCTACCCTGAGGCTGTGACAATGTTTCAGCCGGAAACTGGTGATCTCGTTATCGGTCAGGCCGTCTTTGTACCTGCTGATTTTACTGGTGCTCGGAGCACGTATTTTATGCACAACTACATAATTCCAGGGGCACAAAAGGAAGAATGGATTAAGCAGCCGGAAAAGCTGTTTCAAATAAACGACTTTCAAACGTCCTATGATATGGCGAATGGAAAAGTTCTGCCTGAGGGAGAGGTTGTTGGGTATGAAGCTAGTGACGTTCTTTCGGTAACAAGTGACCTGCTAGGGACGTTAGGCATTACGGAGGAAAATTTTAAACAGCTTTTATTTGCGGTCATGTCGTCGATAGCTGGCAAGAAAAAGGTCTTCATCTCACTAAATGTGCCGCTTCAGGTTTATTCGAAATATGCCATGAAGCTGCTCGAGTTGATTTTTCTTTATCTACCGTATGCCCACCGCCGGAAATTAGGGGCGATGACCTTTACAAGTGAACCAGAAACAAAAAATTATATCCATGTCATGTTTTTTGAGCCGGCAACATTAAATACCAGAGATCGTGCAATCGAAAAACAATTCATTTTTGATTTTGCGAGTAACAGAATTTCTGGGGTGGATCTATCTGGCCAGCAGCATGAGTATTTGGAATTGGGCTTACACCATTTCACTCATTCCAAGCGGATGGATGATTTTTTTGGATTTGCTGAAATGGCACTGGCTGGCTTACCTGAATCGTCAAAGCTGGAATTAGCGAGCTATTTCCAGTTGACCGACATATATCTGACTGTACGTTATAACGATATCTCCTTATATACAAAAAATAAAGCTGGCTTTTTACATAGTCTGCTGAAGTTTTTACAGGTTAATAGTAACGAAAAGCCGGATTTGATTGATCTGTTCTTGACACTTTTGAAAGAGGAAAAAATCGCCCCAGACAAGGCTTCATCCCTCGATTATCTTAATGCTGTGGTTTCCATTAATGCCATTGTGAGGTCTGATGAGGCACTTTTCTTTATCCTTGAAACACTTACGTATTATCAACATAACCTGCTTTTCAATCAGCTATGGAAAGTAATCGAACAGGACATGCCTACCCATGAAGCACTCGTCATGTTTATGAACGAGCATCAGGATTATGAAAGCCTTTTTGAGCAGTATCTTAATGAGCGATTTAAACACCTCGTTCTTCTGGAGGACATCCTAAATGAATTAAAAGCAATGGTGGGAACACCTTATCTATTTGGCATTGAAAAGTTTAAGTCGATTGTCAGAAAAAGGATTGCTTCTGCTATCAGCACCGATAGTGACCCTTTCAAAGCCGTACTGGCAGTGGAGAGTTTTATCGTCGACCTGCAAAACGCCGACTTTGACGAGTTTAAACAGGATATACTGGCACATACAAAGCTTACCTTATTACGTTCAATTCGTCTGCAAGATCTCACGTTACCGGATATCAAAGCATTCGGAAAGATTTTTACAAAGGAACTTAACGTAAGAGATTTGAAAGATGTAGAGGTCAAGGAAAATTATCTGATCACCA
>Ga0213829_1000496_pt1 | contig 36447 bp, 25 predicted proteins | sample MC6MC0896MG_FD_180665 | JGI IMG/M metagenome (GOLD analysis project Ga0213829, IMG submission 180665) | Enriched soil aggregate microbial communities from Iowa State University, Ames, United States - MC6-MC0896-MG | ecosystem: Environmental > Terrestrial > Soil > Unclassified | place: USA: Iowa...
TGGAAGAGCGCAATGAATCAGTTTGCGGTTTTGTACGGAGATCGATTCATCAGGCCAACCTGGTGAAATGAAGGCCTGCCTAACGGCAGGCCGTTACCGGCCCGCACACAAAAAATCTGACACTCTCATTCGACTTGCCCGCGATGGCGATCTGACAATCAATCCATCAACCGAGCCGTACCAAACAGGCTGACCCGACTCAATTCCCCCTGCTCTTCCTCCAGCAAAATCGGCGCCGTGCCGCCGGCCATGACAACCTTGACTTCACCCGCGGCAACCCAGCCCACCCGCCAAGCCGCACACGCCACCGCACTGGCGCTGGTCCCCGATGACGCCGTCGGTCCTTCGCCCCGCTCGAACACCCGGGCCACGATTCGCCCCTCGGACTCAAGCATCGCCCATTGCAAGTTGACACCTGCGGGACAGGGTTCCCCTGCGCCAGTCGGTACGGCGTAGGCAATACATGTCAATCCTTCGGACAATCCCGGTTCACGCATCTGTTCGTTGCTCGGCAATTCATCCGCGCGCTCAACAAGGGTCACACAATGCGGATTGCCAACCCGCGCGAACTGGCTTCTCGACCACGCGGCATTGAGTGCCGACAACGGCTGCACATGGCTGAGTTCGCGTCCGTTGAAGTCCACGCTCTCAACCCCGTGAGCACTGACCGCCCCCGGCCCGAACGAAGGTTTACCCAGGTCCAGCCAAAACCCGTGCACGCCTTCAACCTGCGCCGGTTTCACCGAAGTTTCCCCTGGTGAATCCACGTCGGCCTTGTCGTGATGCACCCTGAGCAGACACGCCTCGGCCCCAGGCCAAAGCCCCTGGTCGCTCAACGCCTGGGAAAAAATCGTCAGCCCGTTGCCGCTGCGTTCGGCCAACGTGCCGTCGGTATTAACGATCAACAGATCAAAAGGCTGTGACGACTGAAACGGGCCGACCAGCAAACCATCGCTGCGATGCTCCTTGCTACCGGGTGGTTGTGTGCCAGGGGCCCAGGCACAGCAAGCTTCGACCGCCGCCAACGCCCATGCCTCACGGGTTTGCGCTGCCTGACCGGCCTGTTCGTGTAATGCGATGCCCTTGCGGCGCAAGTCTTCCGGCGCCACCACTACGTAGATATTGCCCCGTGCATCGTACATCCGCGCCATGGCGCCCTCCCTGTTGAAATGATTGGCCTGACTCAACATATCGCGAAATACGGTCAGGCTGTGCAAGGATGTCACCCTGCCTGAACGCGAACCCGTCGGGACGCTGATCGAACCCCACCGGTGAGTCAATGTCCCTTGCTGACGCGATGTTTTTTGCCAAGGATTGATATGACCAACCTCAACACCCGGACCTCATTCGTTCCCGGTCGCCTGGAACAGATGTCCACGCGAATTGCCTTTTTCATCGCCGGGGCAGGCATTGCCGCGTGGGCGCCCTTGGTGCCTTACGCCAAGGCCCGGGCCGGGCTGGATGAAGGCACCCTCGGTTTGCTGTTGCTGTGCCTGGGGGTGGGTTCGATTCTGGCCATGCCGATGGCCGGGATCCTGGCGACGCGCTTCGGCTGTCGCCGGGTGGCGGTCGGCGGGACATTGATGATCTGCCTGGCCCTGCCGTTATTGGCGACGGTGTCCTCGATTCCGGCGCTGATTGCCGCGCTATTTCTGTTCGGCGCCGGGCTGGGCACGGTGGATTCGACGGTCAACCTGCAAGCGGTGATCGTCGAACGGGCCAGTGGCAAGACCATGATGTCAGGCTTTCATGGCCTGTTCAGTCTTGGCGGAATCGTCGGAGCGGCGGGCGTCAGCGCCTTGCTGGGCCTGGGGATGTCGCCGTTGGGGGCGACGCTGGTGGTGAACGTGGTGTTGCTGATCGCGCTGTGTAAAGCCGCGCCGCACCTGTTGCCCTACGGCAGTGAAAGTTCGGGCCCGGCGTTTGCCGTGCCCCACGGCATCGTGCTGTTCATTGGCGGGATGTGTTTCATCGTGTTCCTGGCCGAAGGCGCGGCACTGGACTGGAGTGCGGTGTTCCTGGCGCAGGAGCGCGGGATCGACACCGCCTATGCCGGGCTGGGGTACGCGGCGTTTGCGCTGACCATGACCGTCGGGCGCCTGACCGGGGATGCGATTGTGCGGCGCCTGGGCGCCACCCGGGTGATTGTATTCGGCGGATTGACGGCCGCCGGGGGCCTGTTTCTGGCGACGTTCGCGCCGAACTGGGAATTGGCGCTGGTGGGTTACGCGCTGCTGGGGGCTGGCTGTTCGAACATTGTCCCGGTGCTGTACACCGCGGTGGGGAAACAGACCGTCATGCCCGAAAGCATCGCGGTGCCGGCCATCACCACCCTGGGTTATGCCGGGATTCTTGCGGGCCCTGCGGTGATCGGGTTCATCGCCCATGGCAGCAGTTTGAGTTTTGCCTTTGGGTTGATGGCGGTGTTGCTGGTGGCGGTGGCGATTGGCGGGAAGGTGTTGAAGGTTTAAAAGCATTGCAGGCAAATTGATAAAGATGTCGCCTGACACACCGCTTTCGCCGGCAAGCCGGCTCCTACAGTTGATTCGTGTCGTACACAAATGGTGTGTTCGCCATGGATCCCTGTGGGAGCGAGCCTGCTCGCGAAGGCGGCTTGCCTGTCGATAAAGATGTCGCCTGACACACCGCTTTCGCCGGCAAGCCGGCTCCTACAGTTGATTCATGGTGTACACAAATTTTGTGTCCGCTGAAGATCCCTGTAGGAGCAAGCTTGCTCGCGATGGATTCACCTCGGTCTGGTCTATCAGAACCCCACACTGGCCTGCACAAAGAACGTGCGCGGCGCCCCCACGTACATCCCCGAGTTGTTGTCGCTGGAGCGGGTGAAATACTGCTTGTCGAAGATGTTCTTCACCCCGGCCCCGACTTTCAGGTTCGACAGGGTTGGGCCAAAGTCATAACCGCCGCGTACGTTCCAGGTCACGTATCCCGGGATGTCGCCGTATTGGCCGTCTGCAGTCCCTTCGGTGATGTAATTGCCACTAAAGCTGCCGTCGGCATTCACCGCGACGCCCGGCGAGCGCTGTTTGGACTGGGCGAAAGCGTCGAGGTTGTATGTCCAGCGGTTGATGTCATACCGCAGGCCGGCGGTCGCCACCTGACGTGAGTAGAACGGCAGGTCACGGCCCTTGAACCCAGGAATCTCCCCTTCGTAGACGGCGCGGGTATAGGTGAACCCGGCATTGGCGGTCAGGCCATCAAGGCGTGGGTCCAGCGCCGCCATGTCGTAGTGCACCGACGCCTCGATGCCCTGGTGCGTGGTCGCGCCGAGGTTGGTCCAGCCCGCGTCGTTGCTGATGTATTGCAACTCTTTATCGAAGTCGATGTAGAACAGCGTCACTTCACCGCCCCACACATCATTGTTGTAGCGCGTACCGAGTTCATAGGTCTTGGCCTTTTCCGGCTCCAGGCCATTGGCGGTTTCGTCACCCATGCCGCCCTGGCCGAGCTGGAAATACTGCAGGCTGCCGAACGAGGTTTCGTAGTTGGCGAACAGCTTCCAGGCATCGGACAGGTGATACATCACGCTCAAGGCCGGCAGCGGCTCGTTGCTTTCGATGCTGCGGCGCTTTTCCGGCACCGGCCGGCCCGCGGTGTCGAGCACCGGGCGGTCGTGCCAGTCGGTGCTGATGTGTTCGAAGCGGATGCCCGGGGTGATGGTCCAGTTACCCACATCGATCTTGTCGTCGACATACACCGAGTTGGCTTCAGTGCCGCCCGTACGATCCTGGTACACATGCCCGTCCGATCCGGGACTCACCACCGGTTCGTTGTTGACCAGCGCCAGGCGGCTGGCCTCTTCGTGCATGGCTTCCTTGAGGTAACGATAACCGACGCTGACTTCCTGGGTGGTCGCGCCGAGGTCGAACACACGGGACACCCGCGGCTCGATGCCAAAGGTGTAGTAGGTGCGCGGGAACGAGCCCAGGGTCTTCTGATCGCGGGCGGCGATGTTGCTGCCGCGGAAGCTGTCGGTGTAGTAGGTCAGCACTTCGGCCTGGGTGCGGTCGTCGAGCTGCCGGGTCCACTTGAATGACACGTCCTTGCGGCGCCCGCTGAAGTTGTCGTTGTTGCGGTCCGACTGAAACGGATTGGCGTCGTACTGCGCCTGGGTCAGGCCGCCGGGCATGTCGGCGCTGGCGTCGTAGTAGTGAAAGTTGAGGCTGAAATCATCCACATCGGTGGGCGCCCAGTGGGTCTTGAGCAGCACGTCGTCGATGTCGTTGCCGTGGTTGCGCTCGCGGTAAGCGTTGCCGTTGACGCCCGAGTACAACAGCGCAACGCCAATGCCGTTGTCCGCGGTGCCGCCGACGAATGCCGTGTCGACGTGCTTCCAGCCACCGTGCTGCGAGGTTTCCAGGGTGCTGCCGATTTCAGCGGAAGCCTTCTCCGGGATCGCCCGGGTCACGAAGTTGATCACGCCACCGACGTTCTGCGGTCCGTAACGCACGGACCCGGCCCCCCGAACCACGTCGATGCTGTCGAGGTTGCCGGAAGAAATAGGGGCCATGGACAATTGCGGCTGACCGTACGGCGCGAACGCTGCCGGCACGCCGTCAATCAGCACGGTGGAGCGTGGCGACAGGCGCGAGGTCAGGCCACGCACGCCGACGTTCAGGGAAATGTCGCTGCCGCCGGTGCCGTTGGCCTCCTGCACTTGCACACCGGGCACGCGCTTCAACACGTCGCCCACGTTCATCGCGCCTTGCTCGACCATCGCCTCGCGGCGGATCACGGTTCGGGCCCCAGGGTGGTTCTGCACCACGGCGGCATCCGCATCGCCGAGCCAGTTGCCGACCACTTTGATGTCCGTCACGCCCAGTTCCAGCGGACCATTGGCAGCGGCACCGGGTGCAGGCAGCAAGGTCACCGAACCTTCGTCGATCTGGTACTGCAGACCGCTGCCTTGCAGCAGCTGGCGCAGCGCGTCTTCCGGCGAAAGGTCGCCCTCCACCGCCGGGGCCTGTTTGCCGGCGACCAGCTCAGGGCTGAAAAACACCTGCAGCGAGGTTTGCTGGCCCAGTTCACTCAAGGCCTGGCCCAAGGGTTGCGCCGGAATGTGAATGGCCTCGGCGGCAAAGGCCTGGGGCAGCGCAAGGTTGACCGCCAGTGCGAGGGCCAAGGGTAACCAAGGGAATTTGTTGTTGTTAGCGGTGGTTTTTTTCACGTCGAACGGAGTCCTGTGGATCGCAAGAGTGTGCGCCTGTTAATGCAAACCAGTTGCAGTTGGACTAGAAGACGATGAACTCGAAAAAAACCTGAATCTATTTTGAAATTATTTGCTGACTGCCGTTATCGAGGGTCCGCACGGCCACCGGCAGAATGTTTGGCAAGGCCTTGAGCAGCGCGTCGGTGTTGTCGGATTTGAACACGCTGGTCAGGCGCAGATTGCCCACCTTGTCATTGCTCACGGTCAGCGGTTTCTCCCGATAGCGCGACACTTCCTCGGCGACGTCGCGCAAGCTGGCGTTGTTGAACACCAGCTTGCCGCTGCGCCAGGCGGTCAGTTCCGCAGCATTGACCGCATAGGCGGCGGCCACTTTGCCTTGGGTATCGACCCGCGTACCCAGGCCGGCGGTGAGACTGATGAAGTCGTTGTCGGCAGCGTCCCGCCCTTGGACCTTGACCGTGCCCTGCTCCACCACGACCCGGGTTTCAGCGGCGTCGCGACGCACATCGAAACGGGTGCCGGTGACCGTGACCTTGCCGCTGCCCGCCTCGACCACGAATGGCCGGCGCGTATCGTGTTCGACGCTGAACATCGCTTCGCCGCGCATCAACTCGATACGGCGCCGGTCATTTTCATAGCGCACCTGGACGTGACTACGGCTGTTCAGGTCGATCACCGAACCGTCCGGCAACGCCACCTGCTGTCGCTCGCCCGGGGCCGTGGAATACTCGGCGGTGTAGATCGCCGGCTGATGCAACTGGCTGAACATTCCCAACCCGACTGCCACGGCTAACACACTGGCGGCCACCGCATAACGCAGCAGCGGGCGACGTTTGCCACGGGCCGGCGGGGCCTCGCACAAGGCCTGCAGACGCGCCGCCGGCAGCAGATCTGCCGCCGTCCACAGCCCCTCGAGCAATTGATATTCGTCGCGATGCTGGGGATGTTCGTTCAGCCAGCGCTCGAAGCGTCGGCGTTCTTCGACGTCCACGGCCGGTTCCTGCAAACGCACAAACCACTGCGCCGCCGCGTCGCGAACCGTTGTTTGCCCGCACGCGCAATCACGAGTATCCATCATGGAAGGTCCTGTCTGGCCGGGGATGAGAAGGCGCGGCCGATCATGGTTGCAATCCGTCCAGACGGTCGCGCAAATGCCGCAGGGTGCGGATCATATACTTTTCCACCATGTTCTTGGACAGCCCCAGGCGTTCGGCGATTTCAGCCTGGGTCAGGCCTTCGATCTTCTGCCAGACGAACACCTTGCGGCAGTTGACCGGCAGTTCGCCGAGCGCCCGCTCGATGGAATCAGCCAACTGGATCGCATGCATGAAATGCTCCGGGTCGCCGGACGACGACGCACTGTGATCGATCGCCTCCGACTCCCTGGCGCCCCGCCGATCCTCCCGCCGATAACCATCCACCGCGATATTGCGCGCGGTCTGGTGCAAGTACGCCCGGGGCTGCTCCACCGTTGCCGAATCGGACTCAAGCACCCGCACGAAGGTGTCGTGGGCCAGATCCTCGGCCTGCTGACGATTTCTCAGGCGACGGGTCCATGTGCCAACCAACTCTTCGTAATGCTCGAAAAAGCCGTGTCTGCGGGGCAGCTTTGGGGTCATTGCGGCGTGCTGTGAAGACGGGGCGTGAATAGTAATGCTTCCTATTAGCGGGAGGCAATGGATTCCGGACCGGTGCCTGTCCTGTCCAGTGATCGATGAACCGCAGAAAGGGTCAGAACGACCATTACAGTCATCAAGACCCTATCCGGGTGTTACTCAGTGATCGATTAACTCGCGTCCCCGTCGATCCCTGCTGTCACCGACTGGCGATCGAAACGACCGCCAATCGTCCCGGGACCGGCTTTGATACTGAGCTCATCGGCAATCGAGATCTCGGGCTTGCTGCCCTCGGCCCCCGGTTTCTGCGGAAGGTCCAGTCCGCCCCTGACGCTATAGTCAAGGTTGCTCAAGGTCGTGGTGCCGACCCTGGAGTCGCCCAGATCCACGCGGCCTTCAGCTGAGGCGATCCTTGCGCCGGTCAGTTGCGTCGAGCCGCCGACCTTGAGACTCACCCCCTGGGTACCGCTGATGCCGGAAGCCTGGCCCACGCTGTCCTTGTACGCATAGGTGCCATCGAACTTGAGGGTCGGTTTGTAATCGAGTCCTTTGAGCCCGGGGCTTGCCGCCTGTGCATCCTGGTCGGCCGGCGCGGCTTTCTTGCCGGTCAGCCCCAGGTCGAGATCAACCTTGGCCGAGGTCTGGCGGTCCTGAAGGCTTTGCACGTTCAGATTGCCGGCGACCGTACCGCTCACCTTCCCGGCATCGATCCGCGCTCCCGCCAATTGCACATCGCCCGCACTGTTGAGCTCGACGCTGTCCGCTTTGATCCGGCTGTTCTGCCCGGTCGTGCTGTTGAGGTAATCAATTCCAGCCTTGGCCCCGGCATTCAACCCGAGGTCACTGGACGCGACGTTTTCGCTGGCGGTGGGGGTGCTGTTGCCAAGGTTGCCCCCGGCCTTCAGGTCAAGATTCCAGCTGTTGCGGTTCTGCGTGGATTGCGCGGCTTGCACCTGGATCCCGCCCTTCTGTGCCTCGAGACGTATGTCAGGAGCGCTCGCCTGGGTACCCTGCAGGTGGATGGAATCGCCGCTGAGCCCGATGCTCTGCTGACTCTTGAGTTGGCCGCCAGTCAAGGTCCGCGACGCTTCGTCTACCTGACCGACATTGAAGTTGGCACTGAGGTTGCCTGCCTTGTCGACGCTTTTCTCCGTGCTGGATTTACTGCCACCCACATTCAAGCCGCCGCCGAGATTGCTACCCTTGACGAGGTGGGTGTCGGTGGCCGCTTGCAGATCGAGTTTGCCGCCGGTTGTGAGGTCTATCGCACCCGGCACGTCGATATTGGTCCCTTGCAACACCAGATCGCCGCCGCTGCTCAAGACCACCGGGCCTTTTCCCTCAATACTGGCAACCCGGGCCTGGCTGTCCCGGGTCTGGCCGCCTTTATGATCGAGTTGCGCACCGGCGCCGAGATCAATATTGGTGCCGTTGGTGCCAGGCAGGGTGCCGACTTTCAGCGAAGCTTTGCCGCGCAGGCTGGACGTGTCGCTGTCCTGTTGGTCGTTGGCTTGATTCAGCGCCAGCGTGCCGCCGGCCTTGACCGTCACACCGCCCTCCCCGCCATAGAACCGGCTGCCTTCGAACTGTCCGTCACCCCCCAGATTGATGTTGACCCCCTGGCTGCCGGCGTAACGACCGACCACAGCGGTGGACTTCTGCGTGTGCGTCTGGCTGCTGCCACCTTCACCGCTGCCGGCAACGTTCAGGTCTTCCCCTGTCTTGGTGTAGACCCGCACGTCAACCTTGGCGTCCAGCGCCCGATCGTCGCTGCCCTGAGTGATGCTCGCGGCATTGGCGATCAACCGGTCGGCGCTGATGTTGACCTTCCCGGCAGTGGCCTCATACCGGGTGCCCTGGTCCTGCAACAGACCGGCGGCCTTGACGTCCACGGTGCCGCCCTGGAACTGACTGACTTTATCGTTGCTGTTTTGCACCTGGCGGCCGGCATTCTGATGTGCGATGGCGACGTCGACCCCGATATCAGGCGGACCGAACTTGCCCAATGCGCTCGCGTCCGGAACCTTTGACTCCATGACGTTTTTGACGAGACCGGCGATGGGGCGGGCGATGTCCTTGTACGCGACATCGGCACCGACGTTCGCCGACCAGTTGGTTTCCTTGTGTGTAGTGCTGTCCGTGTCCTGCGCCACGCGGTTGTCGATTTCCCCAACGTCGACCACCAGCCCTTTGCCAGCGCTCACCTGCGCACCTTCAGTGATCAGTTTTTCGGCATCGATGTTCAGTTTGCCGCTGCTCTGGACCTTGCTGGTTTGGGCGGTGGTGGTGTCGCGGATGTTCTGGGACGTCGAATGGGCGAAGTCCAGGCCGCTGCCCACCCGATCCAGGCCGCCGGTGTAGTAGAGACTGCCGCCGGTGCTGCGCTGCTCCGTCGACGTGCGCTGACGGTCCTGTTCGGCCAGCAGCGCAACGGTTTTGCCCTTCAGGGAAGCATCGCCCGCAGTGGCCTGTACCTCAGCCCCCTTGAGCGTCAGATTGCCGCCGGCCGTCAACTGCACTTCAGTGCCGGTCAGGCTGGAGCCCTGCCGGCGTACTTCGTTGCCGGCCACCGTTTGTGTCTTATCCTCATAACTCACGCCTGCACGGTATTGGCCGGCGTTCGGTGTGTTTTCTTTGGCGTAGGTACCGAAGCCACGGCTGGCGGTGGTATCGCTGCTGTCGACGGTGTCCTGCGCCGAACGCACATTCACATCGCCCGCCGCCTGCGCATTGAGCGTCCCGCCGGCCTTGACCGTGGAGCCCACCACGTCGATGTCCCTGGCGCTCTTGAGGGTGAGGTTGGTGTCCGACGTCAACTCGCTGCGCACCGTGGTGTTGTCCTGGGTGTTTGCGCGAGTTTCATTTTGGCTGATGCCGAGAAATTTGTTGTCCTTGTTGTGGGTGCTGATGTGGGATGTGTCCTGCATACCATCGATGATCAGCGAACCCTTGTCGCTGATGACGCTGGCCTCTGTGCCGCCGCGCACCTGGCTACCGCTGATGCGTACGTCGTCGGCATTGACGATCAATTTGCCGGCGGCATTGATCGCGCTGCCCTGATGCAGGGTCTTGCCCTGATCGGAATCGCCGGTCTTGCCAAAGAAGCCGCCGCCGATCAGATCGCCGGAGTAGCGCTTTTCACGTTTTAACCCGGTGCCGGGGGCAGTGGTGATTTCCACCCGTTTGGCGGCTATCTGGATATCGTTGGGGCTGGTCACTTGTGCGCCTTCGGAGCGCAGCAACCCGGCCGCGGTCAAGGCGATGTTGTCGCCCTTCAATTGCGTTGTGATGCTGCGCGGCTCCTCACTGCGACTGTTCCAGCTTTCTTTCCATAGGTGTTTGCGGTGTTTGCCCTGATCGGATTCAGTCTTGCTTTCAATGGCCGCCGTGAGGCGCAGATCGCCGCCGCTCTTCACCCTGAGATTCTTCGCCGCTTCGACCCGGGCAGCTTTGAGTTCGGTATCGCCGCCCGAAGACAGGTCGACATCGCGGCGGGCGATAATCTGGGTGCCATGCTGTCGCGATTCGCTCTCGGTCTGGATCTGCTCGTGGGTTTCCCAGGTGATGCCCAGGGTGTCCTTGTTCCAGTCGTTGCGTTTCTCCTTGAGCCGGAGGGCTTCGACAGTCGTCAGGTTCAGGTTGCGCCCGGCATCGACCCTAACGTCACCACCGCTGACATCGGTGGCCGCCAGCGTCAGGTCCCTGGCGCTGTGCAAGCCGACATCGCCCTGACTGCTATGCACGCCGGCGCGTACCACCCCGAGACTGTCCTTCACGTGCCCGCCGCTGATGACCAGATCGCCGGCTGAACGAATCTGCACACCGTCCCGACCTGCCACCTGCACCGCGCCGACCCGCACGCCGGCACCTTGCGCAGTACTGACAATGTTGATGCGTCCGGCCTGCATGGCGCCGAACAGGAAGGCGTCGATGCGGCCATCGCTGCTATGACCGCTCGGGTCGACGGTCCGCACCTGCCCGCTGGCGTAGTCCACCGAATTGCGCCCGAGCATGAGGTTCAAGTCATCGCGCGCGCCAAGCTTGCCGTTGCTGTCGATACGCGGAGCGATCAGGTTGATCGAGCCTGCATTGTTCTGCGCCCCCGCGCCCCGCACGGTCAGCTCACCGGTGGCATCGCGGGTGCTCAGGGCCTGCAGCTTGCCTTCGTTCAGCTCGGGACGTCCGACCACGAGGCTGGCATTGGGGGTGTTGATGAAACCTGCGCCATTGAGCGAAATACCATTAGGGTTAGCCAGGACGTAATCGGCGCCACGGCCGAAAATTTCCTGGAGGCCATTGATGGCCGAGGCGTTGCGGCTGATCACTTCGTTGAGGATCACGCTCGCCGCCTGCCCCTGGAACTGCGGGTTGGCAGCCAGTTCCCCGGCGAGTTGCGACTGACCGGCGTGCAGGGCGTTGTTCAGTACCAGGCCCTGACGGTCGACGTTGTAGTCGAGAAACTGGTTATGGGACAGGCCGGAACCGTTGGGCGCAACGATATTGACGATGGGCACGCCGTCCCGGGTTTGCAATTGCGCGGTGCCGCCGGGTCCGGGCGCGACCACGACCCCCGCCGCCAGGGCGTTGGGCACGGGCGCGATGAGAAACAGGCTGGCAATCGCCCAGCGCAATTTGCCGCCGGGGGCGAGATGGAACGCAAAGGGTTTTGCTGACATAAGAACCTCAAGTGCAGTATCACGGCGCGCTGAACGGACTGCCGTGGCTGGCGCGCACAGCACCGTCGGCAGTTTTGTTGGATTCAGATCTGCCATCCCACGCGCATCAGCCAGGTCGGTGGCTCGTGCTTGAAATGACTCGGCAGGCTGAAGCTGCGTTGGTAATCGAGGTCCACTTGCAGGCTTTTCCAGCTCAGGTTGACCCCGACGCCGCCCCCGCTCATACGTTGACTCGGGGCGTCGCGCCCGGCCTGGACCACGCCACTGTCCAGCCCCAGGCGCGGGGTGATCTGCACCGGCAAACCGGTTTGCAATGGCAGGCGCAAGGTGTTGCGCCACACAGCCCCGCTGGCGCCGGACGCACTGTTGATCCGGTATCCGCGCACCGCCGAATCGTCGGTGGCCAGCAGTTGCTCGATGGCCGGCAAAGGGTCAGGGCTGTATTGCACGTTGAGCTGGCTTTGCCAGTGCCAGACCTGCTTGCCGAAGCGGCCGTTGCTCCACCGACCGAGGCTCGCGCGATACTTGCGAAACTGCGCCTTGGGCAGACGGTCGTACCGACGCTCGGCATCATCGTCCGCGCCAAACCAGCGCAGGCCCTGGGCGTAATTGAGGTCCAGGTTCCACACCGCACTGTCGAGCCAGAACAGATTCAGCCCGGCTTCGGCCACGGTCAGGGTCGGGCTCTGAATCGACAGGCGCGAGCGCCCCAGATAGCTGTCGACATCTTTGTGGGTCAGTTGCAGGTTGGCGTTGAGCTGATGGCCCTGACCGCGCCATAACACTCGATCGGCACGCAGGCTGAGCTGATTGGTGGCGCCAGTGGTTTGAAACGTCAGGTAGCTCAGCTTGAAGGGCGCACGATATTGCGCATGGCTGGCCAGGACACTCCAGGTCCAGTAGCCGTAGGGAACGGCGTAATACAAGCTGGCGCTGCGACTGAAGCGATCGCCCTGATTGAGGGTGTCGCTGAAGCTGACATTCAACGAATCATTGATTTGCAGCGGTGAATCCAGACCCAGACTGAGCGTATTACGGTCGCGCCCGGTGCTGGCGCTGCCGAGATTGTCCAGGCCCAGGTTCAACGCCCAGCGCGACTGATCCCGGGAGCGCGAGCGCAAGATGATCCGCGAGGCGCCAGGCTGGCTGCCGGGGGCGATGTCGGCGCTCAGGTCCACGGAGCGCAGGCGGTTCAATTGATCCAGACCCTGCTCCAGGTCCCGCAGGTTCAGCGCCTTGCCAAGCATCCCCGGAAACGCTCCACCGAGGGCAACCGGCAGACTCTGGTCGGCCAACTCAATAGACTCGACGTAGCCTTCATCGACCAGGATATCCAGCGACTGCCCGGCCTCTGGCGTCGTACTGAGGTAGGGCCGACTGGCGATGTAACCCGCCTGCACATAGAGTTCGGTGATGGTCGCCAGCACCTGGTTAATCTGGTTTGCACCCATGCACGGCGACAATTTCGGGGTGATGCGCTGATTGAGTGTCCTGCGGTCGATCAGCGTGACACCACCGACGCGTACCCCACTGATGGACCAGCATCGCTCATCGACAGCCAGGGTGCCGGAGGTCTCTGACGCGCTCGGCGCACTGCTGAAACTGCCGCGTTCCAATTGTCGGCGACGCTGTTCCAGTTGCATCTGCTGCAAGTGGCGTTGCTGCTGTTGTTGCTGGCGTAAAACTTCTTGTGCGGGGGCGGAAGACTCGGCGGCATACAGTGGAAAAATACCCAAACCCAGCAACAAGGCCGACAAGGACGAGCGGATATGGGGACGACGAGGTACAACGCGAATAATATTCGGCACCTGACTTCCTGGGGTTTTCGAAGGGCGTTATGCCGGTTCGTCTATGCGTTTAATAGTTGGAGGATTGTTAAATTTTACGCAATACGCTGTTCACGGCTTTTAAACACTCACAAACCGGCCATTTACTTTCGCCTTACTTTTCCCATCCCAATTCCTACTCATTTATTCCTACTGATTACGTTTTAATCGTGCGTTTTTTACAGCTCACTTCCTACTTCCTACATACCAGTTCATAACATCCTACTTCCAACTTCTTACATCCAATGTTCAGCGCCCTACTTCCTACATAAACAGAGAAAACCAAATCAATTGGTACAAAATATTAACGAACAATAATATTCACGCTTAAAGGAGGCTAGTCCGTTCCCGACGGCAAATGTGCAGGCAATCGAGACGACATTGAATCAATGCCCCCTGCGCTGTTGCCCGGTCCCGGCCAACAGCAATGCCAACGCACCGCACAGCATCAAGGTTTCACCCAACGCCTGGCCCCAGGCTACAAGCATCAGCCCGCCACCGATCAACAGGTAATACAGCAAACCAAACAACGCACCCGCCGTGCCCAACCGGTCGCCATAGTTCACCAAGGCCGAACCGAGGATATTCGGTATCGCCATGCCGAATGCCAGTACCACCAGCAACATCGGCAGTACCAAAACAACGCTGCCCTGCGTCAGCCACACGCCCAACCCACCCAACAACGCTGACAACGACGCGAGCCGAATCAGCCGTAGGCCACTGTGCCCCCGACCCAACAATCGTTTGTTTAGCCAGGCACCGAGGCCGGACCCCAGGGCCAGGATCACGCCGCTGTAGCCAAACCATGAAGCACTCAAGCCCAGTCGCTGAAACACGAAGGGGCCGAGGCTGTAGTAGCTGAACAGGGCAAGGTTGAACAGCGCCACCAACAGCGTCGAGCGCCAGATATCGAGGTCATGGAGCATTCTCCACAGCGTCTCGAACAGTGCAGGCACAGTCACATTCTGTGGCCGGGTTTCCGGCAAGATTCGCAGACACCACAGCCACAGCATCGCGGCCGACAGCAATAGACATCCCACCACGCCTCTATAACCAAAGGCGTGCACCAGACTCGCCCCGGTGAACAGGCCAATCGCCGGGCTGGCCGCCAGTGCGATGCCCATCAACGAAAACACCTGGGCCAGTTCCGCGCCCTTGAACCGGTCGCGCAGCAGGGTTTGCGTGACGACCGAACCTACCGCTGCACCGAAGGCTGCCAGTGCCTGGGCTGCCAACAAAGCAGTGAAGTGGCTGACATTCAGCGCCAGTACCGATGCACCGGTGTACAGCGCCAGCCCGATAAGCATCGTCGGCCGGCGCCCGATCCGGTCGCACAGCCGGCCCCATACCACCACGCCAAAGGCGAAGGCCAGGAAAAACACCGACAGGGTTTGCGCCGCTCGCTGCGGCCCGACGGCAAAGGCCAGGCCGATGTCGGCCAGGGCCGGGCTATACAGGGTTTGGGCGATTTGCGGAAACATCAGCAAGGCAACGGCCAGCACCAACAGATTTCTGGAATACATCAAATACGTCGCTCTTCAAGATAATTGCCGAGCAGCATACGAATTCACGTCTGTCGTATTATCCAGATCCTGACAATCTATCTATGAAATCGGACAAACCATGGCATGGCTCGATGCCCGCGCTCGATTCGATCCCGACAGCTACCCGGCACCTGTCATCGGCATCGCTGCAATCCTTGGCGATCACGACTCAGGCGTGCATCAACATCAACGGGGGCAGTTGCTGTTTACCCGTCAGGGCTGCACGCGCATCACCCTGGCGCAACAGGTCTGCCTGTTACCGCCCTCCCGCGCCGCCTGGATCCCGCCCGGGGTGACCCACCGCGCCGTCATGCAGAAGAGTGTCGACTACCGCTCCATCTACCTGATTCCCGCGTTGTGCGCCGAGCTGCCGCAAACGACCTGCGTGATTGAAGTCAGCCCATTGCTGCGAGCCGTGCTGGAGCCAATGGCCGACGCCGACTTCGACAGCGATTGGCAACAGGGCAAGTTCATGCATTTGCTGGGGCTGTGCCTGAGCGAGATCCGCGACGCCGCCCAACAACCAATGCTCTTGCCGCTGCCTGGGGACAAGCGTCTGGCACCGCTGCTCGCATCGCTCGAACAGCTGCCACCGGAACTTCACGTCCTGGAACGACAGATCGGCGCCAGCAGCCGAACCATCGGGCGAATCTTCCAGCGGGAAACCGGGATGGGTTATCAGCAGTGGCGCCAGCAATGGCGGCTGATGCGCGCCATCGAACTCCTGGCGACCGGACGCAGCATCAGTTGCAGCGCTTTCGAACTGGGGTTTGCCAGTGATAGCGCATTTATTGCCTTCTTCAAGGAGATGACTGGTGTCACGCCGGGAGCCTGGCTGAGATAGCCGCCTGACGACCGGCAATAAAAAGCAATTGCCACAAAATATTACATACGTCATATTACACCTGTAATAAAGACCCGTTCCCCATAGGTAATTCTCCATGACCAGCATGCCCACTCTTGAACCCGACGTAGCTGCCTCGGTGACTACCGCCAAGCCTCGCCTGCTCAAGCGCCTGCTCCTGCTGACGGCCGCCATAACCGCTGTGGTATGCGCCGGGCTGTTCGCGAGTCACTGGTGGACCGCCGGCCGTTTCATCGAAGAAACCGACGATGCCTACATTGGCGGCGACGTGACGGTGATCGGGCCAAAGGTCGCGGGTTATATCGAAGAAGTGCTGGTCACCGACAACCAGCAGGTCAAGGCCGGCGACGTATTGATTCGGTTAGATTCCCGTGACTACCGCGCCCACTTGGCCAAGGCCGAAGGTGCGGTGGCTGCCGAGCAAGCACTGCTTGCCAACCTCGACGCCACCGAACAACTGCAGCACGCGGTGATCGGCCAGGCTCGCGCCGGGATCGATGCCGCCGGCGCCGAGACGGCTCGTTCTCGGGATGACAACGCACGCTACAAACGCCTGGTCGGCAGCAATGCCGTCTCGGTCGAAAGTGCCCAGCGCGCCGACGCCACCTTCAAGACGGCGCAGGCGTTGAGTGCCCGGGCCCAGGCCGAACTGCTGGCCGCGCAACGTCAGTTAGCCGTGATCGAAACCCAGAAACAACAAGCCCGCGCTGCGTTGCTGCAGGCTCGGGCCGAGCGTGACCTGGCGCAGTTGAATGTCGGCTATACCGAACTGCGGGCCCCCATCGATGGCGTGATCGGCAATCGTCGGGCGCGGGTCGGTGCTTATGCCCAAGCCGGTTCACAACAGCTGTCGGTCGTGCCGGCCCGCGGACTGTGGGTTGACGCCAACTTCAAGGAAGATCAACTGGCACGCATGACGCCGGGCCAGCGGGTGATCATTCATGCCGATGTGCTCTCGGGACAGGAATTCCACGGCCACCTGGACAGTCTCGCACCAGCCAGCGGCTCGCAATTCAGCGTGCTGCCGCCGGAAAACGCCACCGGCAACTTCACCAAAATCGTGCAACGGGTGCCGGTGCGGATCCTGCTCGACCCGGCCGACGGCGTGCTCGGCCATCTTCGTCCGGGCCTGTCGGTGACCGCTGAAGTGAACACCCGTCAAGGGCCTGAAACCCCGGCCGTGGCCAGCGCACCATGAGCCGCGCCCTCGCCGCCCCCGCGCCACCCTTCGATGCCGCGAGCATGGCGACGGCGACCAAGGTCTTCGCCTTCGCCAGCATGTGCATCGGCATGTTCATCGCCCTGCTGGATATCCAGATCGTCTCCGCCTCGTTGCGCGACATCGGCGGCGGACTCTCGGCGGGCACCGACGAAACCGCCTGGGTACAAACCAGCTACCTGATCGCTGAGATCATCGTGATTCCGCTGTCCGGCTGGCTGTCCCGGGTGTTCTCGACCCGCTGGTTGTTCTGCGCCTCGGCGGTGGGTTTCACCTTGGCCAGCCTGCTGTGCGGCGCGGCCTGGAACATCCAGAGCATGATTGCCTTCCGTGCACTGCAGGGGTTTCTCGGCGGCTCGATGATCCCGTTGGTGTTTACCACCGCTTTCATTTTCTTCAGCGGCAAACAACGGGTGATCGCTGCTGCAACCATTGGCGCGGTGGCCTCACTGGCACCGACCCTGGGGCCAGTGATCGGTGGCTGGATCACCGACATTTCGTCCTGGCACTGGTTGTTCTACATCAACCTGGTGCCGGGGATTTTCGTCGCGGTGGCGGTTCCGATGCTGGTGAAGATCGACCAACCGGAACTGTCGCTGCTCAAAGGCGCCGACTACCTGAGCATGCTGTTCCTTGCGCTGTTTCTCGGCTGCCTTGAATACACCCTCGAAGAAGGCCCGCGCTGGAACTGGTTCAGCGACAGCACCATCCTGACCACCGCGTGGATCAGCGGCCTCGCCGGTCTCGCCTTCATCGGCCGTACATTGCATGTGGCCAACCCGATCGTCGATTTGCGCGCCTTGAAAGACCGCAACTTCGCCCTCGGCTGCTTCTTTTCGTTCGTCACCGGGATTGGCCTGTTCGCCACTATTTACCTGACGCCGCTGTTTCTTGGCCGGGTGCGTGGTTATGGTGCGCTGGACATTGGCCTGGCGGTTTTCTCCACCGGCGTGTTCCAGATCATGGCGATTCCGCTGTACGCCTTCCTGGCCAACCGCATCGACCTGCGCTGGATCATGATGACCGGCCTTGGGTTGTTCGCCTTGTCGATGTGGGATTTCAGCCCCATCACCCACGACTGGGGGGCCAAAGAATTGATGCTGCCCCAAGCCTTGCGCGGAATTGCCCAGCAACTGGCGGTGCCGCCTGCGGTCACCCTGACCCTCGGCGGACTGGCACCGTCGCGGCTCAAGCATGCCTCGGGGTTGTTCAACCTGATGCGTAACCTGGGGGGTGCCATCGGCATCGCCGCGTGCGCGACCATCCTCAATGACCGCACCAACCTGCATTTCACCCGACTGGCCGAAAACCTCAACAGCAGCAACGAAGCCTTGAACCAGTGGCTGGCCCAGGTCGGCAACAACTTCGCCGCCCTGGGCCAGAGCGGCGATGTCGGCGTCACCGCCAGCCTGCGTCAACTGTGGCTGCTGACTTACCGCGAGGCCCAGACGCAAACCTACGGCGACGCGTTCCTGATGATCATGGTCGGCTTCATCCTCGCCACGGCGATGGTGCCGTTGATGCGCAAGGTACAACCACCGGCTGCGCCGAGTGCGGATGGTCATTGAGCGGTGTGTTACTCCTGAGGCATCTTGCGAAAACCTACCGCCAACCGGTTCCAACTATTGATGGTGCAAATCGCCACGGTCAGGTCGACCAGTTCCTTGGGAGTGAACTGGGCAGCTGCCTGTTCATAGTCTTCGTCCGGCGCGTGGGTCTGGCTCAACTGCGTCAGGGATTCGGTCCAGGCCAGTGCCGCGCGTTCACGAGGAGAGAAGAACGGCGTTTCGCGCCAGACCGAAACCGCATACAGCCGGCGTTCGGTTTCGCCGGCCTTGCGAGCATCGGCGGTGTGCATGTCGACGCAGAAGGCGCAGCCGTTGATCTGCGAGGCGCGCAGCTTGACCAGTTCAATCAATGATTTTTCCAATGGCAGTTTCGCCACTGCGGTGCCCAGGGCGATCATGGCTTTGAGGGCGTCGGGGGAAGCGGTGTAGAAATCGATACGAGGTTGCATGGTGGGCTCCAGATACAAAAGGTGTGGAGCTACGTTAATCCCGCGTCGACAGGCAGCAAATAGCCAATTATTGGGAAGTTTAGGAAGCCAATGAACGGGCCCGGAAATAGTCTGGAAGGAAAGGGTGTTCGCCAGGCGCCGACTGACGGCCCGCTTGATTGCAGCCGACCCCTCGACGTTCAAGCGCCTATGCGCGGTTGCGCAACCACTGCAGAAAACCACGCTTCTCCACAACCTTAGGCTCTTCCTCGGTCAGCGTCCGCGCCTTGTTCAAGCGGAAATCCAGCAGCGCTTTCATTGCCTCGCCGATGTCATGCCGCGCGTCCAGGCAGGGCTTGAGGTATTCCTTCTCGATCCGGTACAGGCTGCAGAACGTCTTGGCGGTGAACTGCGCCGGCAGCGCCGTATCGGACAGGACTCCGCCCTCGCCGATCACCTCGCCCGGTCCCATGCGTCCGGACTCGAACAGGACCCCGCCACGGCTCAGCTCCACCGAGATCACGCCGGATTCGATGATCAACAGATGATCGCTGACCTCCCCTGCCGGCAGGATCAGGTCCCCGGCGCGAAAGGTTTGCAGTGTCATGTTCTGGCTGAGGGTTTCCTTCTCTTCCTGACGCAGGGTCGAAAAGATGGTCGAGGTGTCGAGCAATGCCCGTGGCCGTGACAGGTTGCCCGGTGCATTCGATTCGACGCTCGACAACAGGCTGACACCGGATGCATGCAAGTGCCGGTACGCCAGGTCGAACAGCTGGTTGCGCACCATGCGCTTCTGATCCATGGACTCGACGAAACCGCTGATTTCATATTCCATCCCGGCGCTGCTGGAGCTTTTCAACGAGACACTGGGCGCCGGTTTGCTCAGCAACTGGCGACAGCCCTGCATGGCCCGTTCCAGGGCTTCGATCACCGTGTTCGGACGGGCGTGGGGGCTCAGTTGCAGGCTGATCGAGACGCCGAAGATGTCGCTCGGGCGGCTGAAGTTGATGATCTTGGCCTTGGCCGCCAGCGAATTGGGGATCACTGCCATGCTGCCTTGGGCGGTTTGCAGGCGCGTGGCGCGCCAGTCGATGTCGGTGACCCGGCCTTCGGTGCCGTCGATGGAGATCCAGTCATCCAGTTGGTAGGGTTTGGTGGTGTTGAGGACGATCCCGGAGAACACGTCGCTGAGGGTGCTTTGCAGGGCCAGGCCGACGATGATCGCCAAGGCGCCGGAGGTGGCCAGGACGCCCTTGACCGGGAGTTCGAGCACATAGGCCAGGGCGGCGATGATGGCAATCAGAAAGATCACCGCACCGAGCAGATCCTGCAATAACCGCCCGGTGTGACCGACCCGTTGCATCATCACCGCGCCGATCAGCACCGTCAGGGTTCGCGCGCCGAACAGCCACCAACCGATCTGCAAACCGATCGCGGCCAGGTGCAGCGGGATGTTATCAGCCCAGGGCGCCGGCTCCAGCGGGTTCAAGCCTTCGTTGAACAGGACGACGCTGAACAGCGAGAAAATCACCACCCGCACCACCAGTTTCCAGTGGCTGCCGCTGGCGCTGAGCAACCGCCACAGACCGAGATCGATCAGGATCAGGACCAGGGCGCAGAGCAAGGGGTGATCGGTGAGCAAGGACAGCATCGAGCGACTCCAGACACGTGCGGATGGGCACAGTGTAGGAGTAATTGCAGGCCTGAGAACAACACAAAAAACTGTGGGAGCGGGCTTGCCCGCGATGGCGGTTGAACAGTCACATTTGCAGTGACTGTCCTGACGCTATCGCGAGCAAGCTCGCTCCCACAGGGGATCTACGTTGTGGGGAGTTATTTGGCGTTGGTCAGCGCGTTGTAACTGGTAAACAGGTTGCGATAGTCCGGGATGTGGTTGGAGAACAAGGTGCCCAGCCCTTCCACGTCGTTGCGCCAGTCGCGATGCAGCTCGCAGGCCAGGCCGAACCAGGTCATCAGTTGCGCACCGGAGGACGACATGCGGTCCCAGGCCGATTGACGGGTCAGTTCGTTGAAAGTACCCGAAGCGTCCGTCACCACGAACACATCGAAGCCTTCAGCCAACGCCGACAGCGCCGGGAACGCCACGCACACCTCGGTCACCACGCCCGCGATGATCAGTTGTTTCTTGCCAGTGGCCTTGATCGCCTTGACGAAGTCTTCGTTGTCCCAGGCATTGATCTGGCCAGGACGGGCGATGTACGGCGCGTCCGGGAACAGCGCCTTGAGTTCGGGCACCAGCGGGCCGTTGGGGCCGGTTTCGAAGCTGGTGGTGAGGATGGTCGGCAGCTTGAAGTACTTGGCCAGATCGGCCAGGGCCAGCACGTTGTTCTTGAAACGATCCGGTTCGATGTCGCGCACCAGAGACAGCAGGCCCGCCTGATGATCCACCAACAGAACGGCGGCGTTATCCTTGTCGAGACGTTTGTAAGAAGTAGTCATGGCAATTCCTCGCTTTTAATCGATGCCGAACGGTGCCGGCGTGAGTGAACTCTGTTTTTCGTCAAACGCGGCCAGACAAGCGTAGTCAGCATTGCCTGGCACGCCACAGCGCTGTTGCATGATTCAATCGCTCATCCGACCGAAACGGCCCGATTGGAAGTCGGCAAAGGCCTGATGAATCTCATGCTCGCTGTTCATCACGAACGGACCATGACCGACGATCGGCTCATCGATCGGTTCGCCGCTGAGCAGCAGCACCACGGCGTCGTTGTTGGCTTCCAGGCTGAGCTGATGGCCATCGCGCTCGAACAACACCAATTGCCCTTCCCGCACCAGTTCCCGACCGTTGACCTGCACCGTGCCGCGCAGCACCACCACGGCGGTGTTGCGTCCTTCGTGCAGGTCCAGGGTCAGCGGCTTGCCGGCGTTCAGGCGCAGGTCCCAGACATCGATCGGGGTGAAGGTCCGCGCCGGGCCGGTGTGGCCGTCGAATTCACCGGCGATCAACCGCAGGCTGCCGGTCTGGTCCTTGAGCGGGATGCTCGGGATGTCGCCATCGAGAATCGTCTGGTACCCGGCGTCGGCCATTTTGTCCCTGGCCGGCAGGTTGACCCACAGCTGCACCATTTCCAGGGTGCCGCCGCGCTTGGCGAAACCTTCGGAGTGGAATTCTTCGTGGAGAATCCCCGACGCCGCGGTCATCCACTGCACATCGCCCGGCCCGATCTTGCCACCGCTGCCAGTGGAATCGCGGTGCTCCAGTTCGCCCTTATAAACGATAGTCACGGTTTCGAAGCCGCGGTGCGGATGCTGACCAACGCCACGCCGTTCGGTGGTCGGGGTGAAATCAGTGGGACCGGCGTGATCGAGCAGCAAGAACGGGCTGATGTGTTTGCCCAGGTTGTCGTAGGAAAACAGCGTACGAACCGGGAAGCCGTCGCCGACCCAATGAGGGCGTGGGCTGGTGTAGATACCGATGATGTTTTTCATCCTGTCTCTCCAATTCTGTTGTGTGACGCGATGAACAAAGCTTAAAACCACCGCCTTTGATGCACTAGACTGCAAAAATCAGCCTTAGCGTTCTATATGGAGAACGATGGTGGAAGACCTCAACACCCTCTACTACTTCACCCAAGTGGTGGAGCACGGCGGTTTCGCCCCGGCCGGACGGGCGCTGGACATGCCCAAGTCCAAGCTCAGCCGGCGCATCGCCGAGCTCGAGGAACGCCTCGGCGTGCGCCTGCTGCACCGCACCAGTCGGCATTGTTCGCTGACCGAAATCGGCCAGGCCTATTACCAGCGCTGCCTGGCCATGCGCGTGGAAGCGGAAAGCGCCGCCGAACTGATCGAACGCAACCGCTCCGAACCCCAGGGGCTGGTGCGCATCAGTTGTCCCACCGCCCTGCTCAATTCCTGGGTCGGGCCGATGCTGACCCGCTACATGCTTAAGTACCCCTTGGTGGAATTGTTCATCGAAAGCACCAACCGCCGGGTCGACCTGATTCACGAAGGATTCGACATCGCCCTGCGGGTGCGCTTCCCGCCACTGGAAAACACCGACATGGTGATGAAGGTATTGGGCAACAGCACCCAGAGCCTGGTAGGCGACCCGGCGTTTAGCGAACGTCTGTCGTCACCCGCCGCCCCGGCCGACCTCAGCGGTTTGCCGAGCCTGCATTGGGGCGCGGCGCAGCGTGAATATCAGTGGGAGCTGTTCGGCGCCGATGGCGCCAGTGCGGTGATTCGACATGCGCCGCGGATGGTCACCGATGACCTGTTGGCCCTGCGTCACGCGGTGCTGGCGGGGATCGGCATCGCCCACCTGCCCAACGTGGTGGTGCGCGATGACATCGCCGCCGGACGCCTGGTGGAGCTGGTACCGGGCTGGGCCCCCAAGTGCGGGATCGTGCATGCGATATTCCCGTCGCGCCGCGGGTTGCTGCCGTCGGTGCGCACGTTGATCGATTTTCTGGGAGAGGAATTCAGTCGTAGCGATATTGCGTAGGGCATGGTTTTTGGGGAGATGGGGTGAAGCTTAAGATCAAAAGTTGTGGATTCGTGATTTTCGGTAAACATTGCTTTGCCTTGCCAGCGGTTTTTCTCAAGGATGCAGGCGCGGATACTCGTGCCCATTCCCACTGCAACCCCTGGAGTCATTGATGTCTATTCCCGCATTCGGTCTGGGTACGTTTCGCTTGCAGGGCCAGGTGGTCATCGATTCGGTGAGCACTGGCCTTGAGCTCGGTTACCGGGCCATCGATACCGCGCAAATCTACGAGAACGAAGCCGAGGTCGGCCAAGCCATCGCCGCCAGCGGCATTGCCCGTGAAGACGTGTTCATCACCAGCAAGATCTGGATCGCCAATTTCGCCAGGGACCGCCTGATCGACAGCCTCAAGGAGAGCCTGCAAAAACTGCAGACCGACTACCTGGACCTGACGCTGATCCACTGGCCGTCGCCGGAAGAACAGGTGCCGCTGGAAGAGTTCATGGGCGCCCTGCTCGAAGCCAAAAAACTTGGCCTGACCCGGCAGATCGGCGTGTCCAACTTCACTGTCGACCTGATGAAGCAGGCGATCGCCGCGGTCGGTGCCGAGCACATCGCCACCAACCAGATCGAACTGCACCCGTACCTGCAAAACCGCAAGGTCGTCGACTTCGCGCAAAGCCAGGGCATCCGGATTACCTCGTACATGACCCTGGCCTACGGTGAAGTACTCAAGGACCCGGTCATCCGGCAGATCGCCGATCGCCTGCAGGCGACGCCGGCCCAGGTCACCCTGGCCTGGGCCGTGCAAATGGGCTACGCCGTGATTCCCTCATCCACCCAACGTGCCAATCTGGCCAGCAACCTGAAAGCCTCTGCGATGAAATTGAGCGATGCCGACATGGCCTTGATCGCTGGCCTGGATCGTGGCCAACGGTTGACCAGCCCCAAAGGCATCGCTCCGAACTGGGATTGAGCGTCAGCCCTGTGCAAGGCTTTGATCCAGGCGAGTCATGGCCTGTTGCAACTGATCGACGGCCTCGTCGATCAGCACCGCGCGGCCCTCGCTACAGGCCTGCTCCAGTTGCTCGCAACACTGGATCAGGCTGACCGCGCGAACCATCAGCGCGCCGCCCTTGATCCGGTGCGCCAGTGTCGGCAAGTCATGGAGATTGCGACTGGCGTGCAGCTGCAAAAGAAGCTCGCGGTCGTCGCGGTTGGTCACGGCCAGGTCGCGCAGCAATTGTTCGATCAGCTCACGGTCTTCACCGACGTAGAGTTCCAGCCCGCTCAAGTCGATCTCCGCCATTGCAGGTGCGGCGATCACCCTGGGCAATTCGCCCGCAAACCTCGACGCCAACCATGCACTCAGATCGGCCAGCCGGATGGGCTTGAACAGACAGTCGTCCATCCCCGCTTCGACGCAGCGAATCTTTTCCTCGGGCTGCGCATTGGCGGTAAACCCCAGGATCGGCGTCGGTGGCAAACCCTGGACCCGCTCCTCATCGCGAATCGCCCCCGCCATTTCATAGCCACTGATCATCGGCATATTGCAGTCGGTAATGATCAGATCGAACTCATGTTCTCGCCACTGCACAAGGCCGCGCTCGCCGTTTTCGGCCTCGAGCACATGATGGCCCAGAAAGCTCAGCTGCCGTGACAGCAACAATCGATTGGCCGGGTAATCGTCCACCACCAGGATCGCCAGCGCCCGGGTGGGCACCTGAACGTCGCTGGCGGTCGACTCGTGCGAAGGCAACGCTTGCAACGCCGCCAGTTCCAGGCTGACGTCGATCCGGGTGCCCCGCCCGAGAACGCTCTCGAGCTGCAAGCGCCCGCCCATCATTTCACACAGGGAGCGACTGATCACCAAACCCAGCCCGGAACCGCTGCGCCCGGACTGCTGGCTGTTGCCGGCCTGAACGAAAGGACTGAACAACCGCTGCTGGTCCACGATACCGATGCCGATGCCGCTGTCTTCAATGCACACACTGACCGCCAGATGCCCCGACAGGACAGGCTCGACCCGCAACGTAAGGCTCACCTCACCCTGGTGAGTGAACTTGATGGCATTGCTCAACAGGTTGGACAGCACTTGCTTGAAGCGCGTCGGGTCGATCAACACGTCGCAGTCGCTGTGCCGGTCCAGATCGACTCGCCACGCCAGGTGCTTGTGGCGTGCCAGGCCCTCGAAAACCCGACACACCGACTCCACCAGAGTCCGCAGGTTGGCTCGCTCAGGGGTCAGCGACAAATGCCCGGATTCGATGCGGGCGATGTCGAGGATGTCGCCGATCAACGCCAGCAATTGTTGCCCGGCATTCGACGCCACCTCGATGGCGGAACGGTCGGTAATCCCTTCATCGGCACGCTTCTGCGCCAGTTCGAGCATCCCGAGCAGGGCATTCATCGGCGTGCGGATCTCATGGCTCATGGTTGCCAGAAACGTGGTCTTGGCTCGATTGGCCTCATCGGCGGCGTCCTTGGCGTCCTGCAGTTGACTGAGCAATAGCTGGCGCTGGCGGATCTGCCGGCGCTGATAAGCGATCCAGACCAGGGCGAGCACCAGCAAGGCGCCGGCAGCGGCAAATGCCTGAAAAATGGCCTGGCGATGACGCAGCCAGAAGCTTTGCTCCACCATCAGATCATTGCGCCAATAGAGGGTCAGGTCATCGATGTCTTCGGGGTCGATACTGAGCAGCGCCTTGTCCAGGATCGAATGCAGTTCAACGGCCTCGCGACTGGTGGCCAGGGTACTGCGGGCAGGATCGGTGCCGACGGTGCTGGTCACCCGCAGCTGATTCCGGTAGCGCCGGGAAATCATGTAGCGGGCAGCGATCAACGAGTTGATCGCTCCGTCAGCCTTGCCCCGTGCGACCATTTCCATTGCATCCGCGGTCAAGGGCGCATTGACCAGCCTGATCTGCGGGAAATGCTGACGAATGAATTCACCGGCACTGTTGCCCTGGGTGACCGCCAGGGTTTTGCCGGCCATCTCATCCAGGGTCGTGGGATTATTCGGCCCCGAGCGGGTCACCAGCACATTCGGGCTGGTGAGAAACGGGCGAGTGAACCGCAACCCGGCCTCGCGTTCGATACTGGGGCTTATCCCCGCCACCAGATCGATCTCTCCGGTCTTGAGCGCCTTCAGCATTTCGGCGATTGATCTGGCAGGCCGTACATCGAACTGCAGGCCGGTGCGCAGACTGATTTTGTCCAGTACATCAGCGCTGATCCCGCGAAACTTGCCATCGCTGTCAATGAACGAAATCGGCAGGATGTTTTCGTTCATGGCCACGGTTGCACGGGGATGTCGATCGAGCCAACGCTGCTCGGCCTCGCTCAATTGCAGCGCTTGCGTACCTGGCATGGACGTCCCGTTGGCGCCCCATCGACGCAGGATATTCATCTGTTCATTGGTGCCCACCGCCGCCAGCGCGCTGTTGACGATGCGATGCAAGGGCTGGTTGTCGCGGGCCATCGCAAACGCAAAGCGACCGGACTCAATGGACGAAAAATCGGCCAGCTGCACGTTGTTGAGATAGTTCTTGCTGATCAGGTAATGGGCGCTGATCGCGTCGCCCAGATAGACGTCCGCTTGCTGGAACGCCACGGCCCCCACCGCACTCAGGGTGGAGGGAAACAATTGCACGCTGGCCTGGGGATAGAACGCCTGCACCCTGTGTTCAGGCAGATAGTGGTACAGCGTCGCCAGCCGTTTGCCGGCCAGGTCCGGGTCCAGCGGCTGCGATGACTCTGTGCGTGTCACCAGCACTGGTTGATCGACGGCATAGGCGTCAGACATGCGCAGCGCCGGGTTCTCGGCCTCATAGCTGTTGGCGGTGCCAAGCAAATCCGCGGTTCCTTGCTTGATTGCCCACAGCGCGTCTTCTCGCGATGGGTAGCGCTGAACGTCGATCGCTACGTTTAGCAGCTGCTGCAGCAGACCGGCATAGTCAGCGGTCAATCCTTCGTAGTCGGTACCGGTGGTGGTGATGTCGAAGGGGGGATAATCCGGTGCGGAGACGGCGAGCACCAATCGACCCTTTTGCCGCAACCAGCGTGAATCGGTCTCTGACAGCTTGACGACCTGCCCCTCGGCACTGGAGCGCCCCAGCAACGTCAGTGTCTGCGGCTGCGACTGCGCGCAGACAGTCGATGTCCAGGGCACCCCCGCCAGCAGGAGGATGATCAGGCTGCGCCAACGCCAAAAGGTTTTCATTCAGATCAGATGATTACGCAGGGCAAAATCCCTCAGGTGCACCGGAGATTCAACATTGAGTTTTTCTATCGTGCGGGTCTTATAGGTGCTGACCGTCTTGTGACTCAAATTCATGATTTGGGCGATGGCCTTGTTGCTCATGCCGTGGGCCAGGTACTGGAAGATCGTCAGTTCCCGGTCGGAGAGTTTGTCGATCAACTCTTTTTCGCTGCGTTGCAAATTGTCCATCGACACCGAACTCGAAGGCAGCCTGGCGAAATAGCTGTAACCGGCCATGACCGCCTGCACCGCCTTGTGCAGATGTTCCAGATCATTGGCCTTGGATACATACGCCACGGCACCGGCACGCATGCAACGGTCTTGAAAAAACAGGCCCTCCAGAGAGGTGAACACCACGACCCGGCACGGCACGTCACCGTCCCGGATCCGTGCCAGCACTTCGAGGCCGTCCAGCGCGGGCATGATCAGGTCCTGTACCACCAGATCAGGTTTATGTTCGCGGATCATCGGCAAGACCTCGTTACCGCTGGACACCTCGTGGATCTGTTGGAACCCCTCCTGTCTGAGCAAGATTTTCACTGCAGCGCGAACCACCGGATGATCGTCCGCTATCAGCGCTGACTTCGCTGACTTCATGGCAACTCCCTGTGCAAAGGCACTACGAACGGGCAATCGATGCCCTTGGGCCGGGCCCGGGTTAACACAACGGCTGCGCAGAGACTGTTGCATGGAATTTCGGATGAATCTACCTGACAGAAATGACAGTGCCGACCAACGGTAGGGGCCGATCAATGATCGCCATCAGCCGTTCAACGGACGCAAGATCCGGCAGCGAACCATGGCTCACTTGAACCTTCTGATGTGCGCAGGCCGGCACTGGCGGCAGATGCGCCTGTTGGCCGTCGTAGATCAGGGCGTAACGGACCTGCGGGTTATCGCGAAAAAAATCGAGCAGGTTCAACGCGCCGCCGGCCAACGAGGCATGGATGACCACCAGATCGAATGACGTGGCACTGTATTCGACCAGCGTCAGCAACTCCGCCAGGTCTTGCACCGGTGCCACCCGGTAATAGCCGAGCCGGTTGAACAGGCGCTCGATTCTCATCCGCTGGAAATGTTGCTCGTCGGCAATCAGGATACGTAACGCTTTGTTTAACAACGGAGGCCCCCCGGCAGGGTGTTTCGTGAGGGCACAAGGCTACGGAAGAGCCGGCAAGCTTTCTGTAGGACTATTCCGAAAATCGGCAGCGCCTGATCCGGTGTCGTGTAGGGATGTTATGGGGCGAAAGAGTAAAAACTGCATTGGGGGGAATTGCAGTGTTTTTCAGGAAGGGTTCAGGATTGTGGATTTGGGGTGATTTTCAAGGCCTCATCGCGAGCAAGCTCGCTCCCACAGGGACTCATCTGTGAACACAGCATTTGTGTACGACATCGATCAACTGTGGGAGCGAGCTTGCTCGCGATAGCGGCCTCATAGGCGCTACATTTCAGCTGGCAGTCGCGAGCAGCAAATCCATCACCGACCGCCCCTGCCCCCGCGCCCTGCCATGCTCATACAACGAGCCGGCAATCTCATCGGCACGAATCGGCAGGATCGACAACAAGGTGTCGCTCAAGCCATGACTGGCCTGGCAGAAACCCTGCATATAGATGCCGGCCTTGCAGCGCTCGTCCGTGATGAGTTTGTAGTTGCGATCCACTTCGAAATCGCCCAGATACTGTTCCAGTGGCGCCAGCAACTTGCGGTGCATCTGCCGCTCGTAACCGGTGGCCAGCACCACGGCATCGTAATGCCGTACCGTCACTTCACCGGTGGCGTTGTCGCGCACGGCCAGTTCGATGCCGCGCTCGGTGGCGGTGGCTTTTTCCAGGGTGGTCAGGGTGCGGAATGCATGGCGGGCGATGCCCGAGACTTTCTGCCGGTAGAAGATGCCGTAGATGCGCTCGATCAGGTCGATATCGACCACCGAATAGTTGGTGTTGTGGTACTCGTTGACCAGACGCTCGCGCTCGCTGCTCGCCTGCTGGAACACCAGGTCGGTGAACTGCGGCGAGAACACTTCGTTGACGAACGGGCTGTCATCGGCCGGTTTCAGTGCCGAGCCGCGCAGGATCATGTCCACCTGTACCGACGGGTAGCTGTCGTTCAGGTCGATGAAGGCTTCCGCCGCGCTCTGTCCGCCGCCGATGATCGCAATGCTCATGGGTTGGTTGTTCACACACGGCTGTTTCGCCATCTGCGCCAGGTACTGGGAGTGATGGAACACGCGGCTGTCGTTCTTCAGCGCCTTGAACGCTTCGGGAATGCGCGGGGTACCGCCTGCGCTGATCACCACCGAACGGGCGGTGCGCACGTGCTGCTGGCCCTGAGTGTCGCGCGAGATCACCCGCAGCGCTTCGACCTGCTGGTTGTGCAACACCGGCTCGATCGTCAGCACCTCTTCACCGTAACGGCTCTGCGCTTCGAACTGCGCGGCGACCCAGCGCAGGTAATCGTTGTACTCCATGCGGCACGGATAAAAGGTGCCGAGGTTGATGAAGTCCACCAGACGACCGTGATGCTTGAGGTAATTGACGAACGAGTACGGGCTGGTCGGGTTGCGCAGGGTCACCAGGTCCTTGAGGAAGGAAATCTGCAACTCGCTCTGCGTCACCAGGGTATTGCCGTGCCAGCGATAATCAGCCTGCTTGTCGAGAAACACGACATCCAGCTCGCCCTGGCTCGGCCCACGCTCTTGCAGGGCGATGGCCAGCGCCAGGTTCGAAGGGCCGAAACCGACGCCGATCAGGTCGTGAACGATGGGCGATGAAATTGCCTGTGTCATTTCCAGTGTCCTCTGGATGAACCCCCCAGCAGCGGGGTGTAAGCCTAATGACCTGACCGGCCTGGAGAAGGACAGCAGATCGTCTGTTGATAGGGAACGAGGACAATGAAACAAAATTTAATATAGTTTTCTCACCCACCAGCCTAGATCAATGGGCATCCCACTGACGCATCCGTACGCGGCAATGCTTCATGGCGTTGACGATGTGCTTCTCCACCAGCGCCCGGGAAATCCCCAACTGTTCGGCGATTTCGGGGTGGGACAAGCCCTCGATCTTGCGCAGCAGAAAACTCTCGCGGCACAGCCGAGGCAGTTCCGCCAGGGCGCGCTGGAGCATGTCCAGGCGCTGGCCGTGGTCGAGACTGTTATGCGGCGAGGGGGTGAAGTAGCGTTCTTCGTTGTCGAGCACGTCCAGCGATTCGGCCTGACGCAGGGCATTGCGCCGATGATCATCGATCACCAGATTCAGCGCGGTGCGGTAAAGAAAAGCCCTGGGCTGCTCGATCGGCGTGTCGCTGGAGCGCTCCAATATCCGCAGATAAGCGTCATGCACCACATCTTCGGCCACCTGACGGTTACCCAGCTTGGCGTTGAGGAAACACACCAGCTCGCGATAGTAGTTTTCCAACATGACTCCCGGCCGCACCCGTGCGGTTTCCATCCTTGAGCCACCGCGACAACCGCCGGAACAGGCAGTGGCACGATAGTGGCAGTTCGAGTCGCGTAATTTATAGTAATTCTCATATAGATTTAAAGTGTTGCTTTGTCTTGCCCGATAAATAGTCAAGTTGGCGTCGCCACTCCACCTGTAGGAGTTGCCGCAGGCTGCGATCTTTTGATTTTGATTTTTTTAAAAATCAAAAGATCGCAGCCTCGTTTCACTCGACAGCTCCTACAGGTGTTACGCCATAGGTTTGTGGCTAAATTTCCCGCCGCTTTAATCGTTTAAAGGACAGCTCCCCGTCCCTGCCGGCTCCCCGGCAGTGTTCAACTGAACGACGGGCCGATATTCATTGGCCGGAACCCTGCATGAAACGTCCCCGACAGACCCGACGCGCCCTGCTTGCAGCACTGTGTCTGATCCCCGTTATCGCCATCGCCGCCTGGCAGATCATCCCGCCAGGTCGCGACCAGTTCGCCACCATCCCCGTGACCCGGGGCGACATCGAAAGCAGCGTCACGGCCCTGGGCACGTTGCAACCGCGGCGTTATGTCGACGTCGGTGCCCAGGCGTCGGGGCAGATCCAGAAAATCCACGTGGAAGTCGGCGACGTCGTCAAGGAAGGCCAACTGCTGGTGGAAATCGATCCCTCAACCCAGCAGGCCAAACTCGACGCCGGGCGTTTCTCCGTCGAAAACCTCAAGGCGCAGCTGCAAGAGCAGCGGGCACAGCACGACCTCGCCCGACAGAAATACCAGCGTCAGCAGCACCTCAAGGCCGGCGGCGCCACCCGCGAAGAAGATGTGCAGACCGCCGAAGCCGAACTGCGCGCCACCCAGGCCCGCATCGACATGTTCCAGGCGCAGATCCGCCAGGCCCAGGCCAGCCTGCGCAGCGATCAGGCCGAGCTCGGTTACACCCGGATCTATGCGCCCATGAGCGGAACCGTGGTCGCACTCGACGCTCGGGAAGGCCAGACCCTCAATGCCCAGCAACAAACGCCGCTGATTCTGCGCATCGCCAAGCTGTCGCCGATGACCGTCTGGGCCGAGGTATCGGAAGCCGACATCGGCCACGTCAAACCGGGCATGACGGCCTGGTTCACCACCCTCAGCGGTGGCCAGCGGCGCTGGAACAGCACCGTGCGGCAAATCCTGCCGGTGCCGCCCAAGCCACTGGACCAGACCAGCCAGGGCGGCGGCAGCCCGGCCAGCTCGAGCAAGAGCGGCAGCGCGCGCGTGGTGTTGTACACCGTGTTGCTCGACGTCGATAACGCCGACAATGCGCTGATGGCGGAAATGACCACTCAAGTGTTCTTTGTCGCCGACCAGGCGAAAAATGTCCTCACCGCGCCGATTGCGGCCCTGCAAACCGGCACGCAGGCGCACATCCAGACCGCCCGGGTGGTCGCGAAAAACGGCAGCATCGAGCAACGCGACGTGCGCACCGGTATCAGTGATCGCCTGCGGGTACAGATCGTCGAGGGCTTGCAGGAAGGCGATCATCTGTTGATCGGTCCGGCCGATGGGAGTGGCGGCTGAATGCTGACGCCCCTGATCGACCTGCAGGACATCCGCAAAGCCTACGGCGGTGGCGATTCACCTGAAGTTCACGTATTGCGCGGCATCGACCTGTCGATCCATGCCGGGGAATTCGTCGCGATTGTCGGCGCGTCCGGCTCCGGCAAGTCGACGCTGATGAACATCCTCGGCTGCCTCGACCGCCCCACGTCGGGCGAATACCGCTTCGCCGGGGAAAACGTCGCCGCCCTCGACAGCGACGAACTGGCCTGGCTACGCCGCGAAGCCTTCGGCTTTGTATTCCAGGGTTATCACCTGATCCCCTCCGGCTCGGCCCAGGAAAACGTCGAGATGCCGGCGATTTATGCCGGCACCCCGGCGGCGGAACGCCACGCCCGCGCCGCCGCCCTGCTGGATCGCCTCGGGCTGGCCTCGCGCACCGGCAATCGTCCGCATCAACTCTCCGGCGGCCAGCAACAACGGGTGTCGATCGCCCGCGCCTTGATGAACGGCGGCCATATCATCCTCGCCGACGAACCCACCGGCGCCCTCGACAGCCATAGCGGCGCCGAAGTCATGACCCTGCTCGACGAACTGGCGAGCCAGGGCCATGTGGTGATCCTCATCACCCACGATCGCGAAGTGGCGGCCCGGGCCAAACGCATCATCGAGATTCGCGACGGGCTGATCATCAGCGACAGCGCCCGTGATAACCCATCCGCCCAGAGCTCGGCCAATCCCGGCGCGCTGCAGGCGGTGGATTTGCGCAAGCGCCTCAGCGAAGGGGCCGAAGCCACCGGTGCCTGGAAAGGCGAGCTGTTGGACGCGGTGCAAGCGGCCTGGCGGGTGATGTGGATCAACCGCTTTCGCACGGCGCTGACGCTGCTCGGGATCATCATCGGCGTCGCGTCGGTGGTGGTGATGCTGGCTGTCGGTGAAGGCAGCAAGCGTCAGGTGATGGCGCAGATGGGCGCGTTCGGCTCCAACATCATTTATCTGAGCGGTTCGTCACCGAATCCGCGATCCCCATTGGGCATCGTCACCCTGGACGAGGTCGCCGCGGTGGGCAGCCTGCCGCAGGTGACACGGATCATGCCGGTCAACGGCCAGGAAGCCGGGGTGCGCTTCGGCAACCTCGACCACTTGAGCTACGTCGGCGGCAACGACACCAACTTCCCGGCGATCTTCAACTGGCCGGTGGTGGAAGGCAGCTATTTCACCCAGGAAGACGAACGCAACGCCGCAGCGGTCGCGGTCATCGGGCACAAGGTCCGGACCAAGCTGCTCAAGGATGTGGCCAACCCGATCGGCCAGTACATCCTGATCGAAAACGTGCCGTTCCAGGTGGTCGGCGTGCTCGCCGAAAAAGGCGCCAGCTCCGGCGACTCCGACAGCGACGACCGCATTGCCATCCCCTACTCCGCCGCCAGTGTGCGGCTGTTCGGCACCTACAACCCTGAATACATCGCCGTCGCCGCCGCCGATGCGCGCAAGGTCAAGGAGACGGAACACGCCATTGAGCAATTGATGCTGCGCCTGCACAACGGCAAGAAGGATTTCGAACTGACCAACAATGCGGCGATGATCCAGGCCGAAGCGCGCACGCAAAATACCCTGTCGCTGATGCTCGGCTCGATTGCCGCCATATCCCTGTTGGTGGGTGGCATCGGGGTGATGAACATCATGCTGATGACCGTGCGCGAACGCACCCGCGAGATCGGCATTCGCATGGCCACCGGCGCCCGTCAGCGGGACATCCTGCGCCAGTTTCTCACCGAAGCGGTGATGCTCTCGGTGGTCGGCGGCCTCGCCGGGATTGCCCTGGCGCTGATCGTCGGCGGCGTGCTGATCCTCAGCGAAGTCGCGGTCGCGTTCTCCTTGATAGCGGTGCTCGGCGCCTTCGGCTGCGCCCTGGTCACCGGTGTTGTCTTCGGCTTCATGCCGGCCCGCAAAGCTGCCCGGCTCGATCCGGTCACGGCCCTTACCAGTGAATGATTTCTTGATGAAGCCGCACTTAAGTTTGCTGACCCTTTGCCTGTTGCTCGGTGCTTGTGGCAGCACTGCCCTGCGTCCGGACAGCGGCATCCAGCCTCCCTCGTCCTGGCAATCGCCGCACACGCAAGATGCCACGCACCGCAACCTGCAATGGTGGACGCAGTTCGGCAGCCCGGAGCTTGATCGCCTGATCGAACAGGCTCGAGTGGGCAGCTTCGACCTGGCCGCCGCCATCGCCCGCGTACGTCAAGCCCAGGCCGACACGGTGATTGCCGGCGGCTCGATGTTGCCCGAGGTCAAGGCCGGGCTGAACGCCAATCGGCAAAAACTGCTGCGCGGCAATGGCTACAGCCAGCTCGATGCCGACAGCAGCAATAAGGCAGTGGACTACTTCACCGCCAACCTCAGCGCCACCTACGAGATCGATTTCTGGGGTGGCCAGCGCGCCTCCCGCGACAGTGCGCGGTTTGGTTTGCAGGCCAGCGAATTCGACCAGGCGACCGTGGAGTTGACGTTGCTCAGCGGCGTCGCCAACAGTTACGCGCAAGCCTTGTCGTTGCGCGAGCAAAGCCGCATTGCCGGGTTGAATCTGGCCAACGCGCAGAATGTCCTGAACCTGGTGCAGACCCGGTTCGACTCCGGCTCGGCAACGGCCCTGGAACTGGCCCAGCAGAAGAGTCTGGTGGCGGCACAACAACGGCAATTGCCGCTGGTGCAGCAACAGGCCCAGGACGCCTTGATCAGCCTCGCCGCCCTGCTCGGTCGGCCGGTCCAGCAACTGCGCCTGGGCGCGGAACGCTTCGATCAGCTGTCATGGCCGACCATCGCCGCCGGCGTGCCCAGCGAGTTGCTCACCCGTCGCCCGGACATTGCCCGGGCCGAAGCGCAACTGTCCGCCGCACAAGCCGATGTGACCGTCGCCCGCGCCGCGATGTTGCCGGCCGTGACCCTGAGCGCCGAACTGGGCTCCGGCGCCGACCGCGCCGCCGACATCCTGCGCAATCCGTTCTATAACCTCACGGCCGGATTGCTTGCCCCTGTGTTCAACAACGGCCGCCTGAGCGCCGAGCGCGACAAGGCCACGGCGCGCCAGGAAGAACTGCTGGAGAATTACCGCGGGGCGATCATCAATGGGTTCGCCGACGTGGAAAAGGCCCTGAACAACATTCGCGGGCTGGATGAGCAGCGGCAGTGGCAAGGGGAAGAACTGAACCAGGCGCAGACCGCGTTCAACATTGCCCAGAGCCGCTACGAGGCCGGGGCCGAGGACTTGCTGACGGTGCTGGAGACCCAACGCACCTTGTATGCGGCGCAGGATTTGAATGTGCAGCTGCGGTTATCGCGGTTGCAGGCGAGTATTGCGCTGTACAAGGCGCTTGGGGGTGGGTGGCAGGGTTTGTAAATTGTGGTGAATGTTGATCCGCCATCGCGAGCAAGCTCGCTCCCACAGGGTTATGTGTCGTGCCCAAACCATGTGGCACCCATAGAACCTGTGGGAGCGGACTTGCTCGCGAAGGGCCGGCACATCCAACATCAATGTCGCCTGCAAGACCGCCTTCGCGAGCAAGTCGAATCGTCGCACCGCCGCTCCCACAAGGTAATGCGTCATACCCAAAATCATGCGGCACACCCAAAACCTGTGGGAGCGAGCTTGCTCGCGATGAGGCCGGCGCATCCAACATCAAAGTAGCCTGCCATACCGCCATCGCGAGCAAGCTGAACTGGTCAAGTAATTCCGGACACCGGTTACGGTGTTTATGCCGCCTTTTGCTCCATGGCTATCGGTGATAGGTAACCGTTGTAGCTGTGGAGCCTTGTGCGGTTGTAATACATGAAGAAGCGTA
>Ga0213829_1000499_pt1 | contig 36267 bp, 29 predicted proteins | sample MC6MC0896MG_FD_180665 | JGI IMG/M metagenome (GOLD analysis project Ga0213829, IMG submission 180665) | Enriched soil aggregate microbial communities from Iowa State University, Ames, United States - MC6-MC0896-MG | ecosystem: Environmental > Terrestrial > Soil > Unclassified | place: USA: Iowa...
CAGTATCCACATTAAAATTGTTTAGTGCCGATATTGGAATTATTTCTGCATTAGGAACTTTTTCTTTCCACAAAGCAACCTGTTCTTCCAAATGCTCCTGATTTGATTTGTCAATCTTATTCAACAACAGTAAAACCGGAACTTTTGCATTGGTAATTTTTGTAAAGAAGGCTTCGTCTTTTAATTCGCGTTCGCCCACTTCAACCATATATAAAAGAATGTCTGCATCTTCAAACGCCGATTTTACAAAATCCATCATCGAAGTCTGCAATTCATAAGCAGGTTTAATGATTCCGGGAGTGTCTGAAAAAACCATTTGAAAATCGTCACCATTTACAATTCCGAAAATACGGTGGCGCGTTGTTTGTGCTTTAGAGGTAATGATTGATAAACGCTCACCAATAAACGCATTCATTAAGGTTGATTTTCCTACATTTGGATTTCCGATAATATTTATAAAACCAGCTTTGTGCGACATAATTTCTATAATAATTTGCAAAGTTACTTAATAATAGTGAAACACACTAATTTTATAATTTTCCAGAAAAAGTTTGGGTATTCCAAAAAGTCGCCTTACATTTGCACCACAATAGCGCGGGATAGAGCAGTAGGTAGCTCGTTGGGCTCATAACCCAAAGGTCACTGGTTCGAGTCCAGTTCCCGCTACGAAGACTAAAAGTCCTTTTAAAAAATGTTTAGAATTTCGTTTTTTGATCGTAGTAAAAATTCAACAAAACGCACAGCGCGGGATAGAGCAGTAGGTAGCTCGTTGGGCTCATAACCCAAAGGTCACTGGTTCGAGTCCGGTTCCCGCTACTAGAAGAGAATCAAGAAATTGATTCTCTTTTTTTATTTATGATATTTAGTGGAAATTCTATTAAGCAAATAAAACAAAAAAGCAGTTCGATTGAACTGCTTTTAATATTTTGAATGATCTTACCAACTTCCGCCGGCACCACCGCCAGAGAATCCTCCACCGCCGAAGCCGCCTCCAAATCCTCCACCGAAGCCACCGCCACCTGAAGAACCGCCAAAGCCACCACTTCCGCCGCCGCCACGACCTAAACTGCTTAAAATAATAATATCCATTAAGTCGGGTCCGCCGCGTCTGCCGCCGTTGTTTCCTTTGCCTCCGCCAGCTTTACTGACAATTATAAGAACAATGATTACAATTAATACGATAAAAAAGCCCGGAATTCCACCGCCACTTTCCTTGTTTTCTTGTCGGGTTCCTTTGTAGGTTCCCGAAAAAAGATCCATTAATTTGGTGGTTCCAATATCTAATCCGGCATAATAATCACCTTTTTTAAATTCGGGAATGATGAAATTTCGAATGATTTCTCCGTTAATTCCGGCTGTTAATAGATGTTCCAATCCGTAACCCGGAGCAATCCATAACTTTTTTTCTTTTTCTGCCAACAAAATAAAAACACCATTGTCTTTATCTGCCTGACCAATTCCCCATTTGTGTGCCCATTTCGGAGCTAATTCTCCTTCATATTCTCCATTTAAGCTGGGAATAATTGCTACTACAATCTGGGTTGATGTAGTATCGGCATAACTAATTAGTTTTTGTTCTAATTGCTGTTTTTCGCTTGCCGATAGTAAATTGGCATAGTCAAAAACGCTGGTTTGTTCGCTTGCCTTTGATGGTTTTTCCGGAATGTTGAACTGCGCCAGAACCAGCAACGGAAAAAACAAGACAAATAATGTTGCTATTTTTTTAAACTGATTCATTAACCTCTTGAAATTTCGTTTGGTAATTCGTTTACATCATCTTTACCATTGTACGGAAAGAAATGTTTTAATTGTTTGCCGCTTTGAAGAATGCCTGCAATAATGCCTTGTTTAAAGTTGTTTGCCTTAAAATGATCAATAACCGTTTTCTTGGTGTTTTCCCAGAAATCGTAAGGTACAACGGCATCAATTCCGTCATCGCCAATAATTGCAAAATGACGATCTTTAACGCCTATATAAAACAAAACGCCGTTGCGGGCGCTTGTTTTATGCATTTTCAACATCTTAAAAACTTCTTGGGCACGTTCTAATACAGGTAAATCGGAATGTTCTTCAATATGCACGCGTATTTCACCCGATGTTTCTTTTTCGGCTTTTACAATAGCTGCTACAATTTCCTGCTCTTCGCTGCTGCTTAAAAAATCTTCTGTTATCGACATGTTTTAGAATTTAACTTCTGGAGCTTTCTCTGCACCAGCATCAGCTTTAAAGAAAGGTTTTTCTGGATATCCGCTTAAGAAAAATTTGTTAGGCATTTTTAAAACATATCCGTTATATATTTCAACAGTTTCGTTAAAACGTGTACGGGCTGTTAAAATTTGGTTTTCTGTTGAAGCTAATTCATCTTGCAATTTTAAAAAGTTCTGATTGGTTTTTAAATCAGGATATTGTTCAACCGTAACTAATAATCTGCTTAATGCACTTGAAACACCTGTTTGTGCTTGTTGGAATTCAGCCATCTTTTCAGGTGTCATATTTGTAGGGTCAATGGTTGTTTGCGTTGCTTTTGCACGGGCATTGATAACAGCCTCTAATGTTGATTTTTCAAAATCGGCAGCACCTTTTACGGTATTTACCAAATTTCCAATTAAATCGTTTCTTCTTTGATAAGCACCTTGTACATCTGCCCATGATTTATCGCTAGCTTGTTTAAGCCCCAAAGCTCCGTTCTGATAGTTCATAGATAATAAAAAATAACCACCAATTAAGACTACCAATACAATGATAATAGGAAGAATTTTTTTCATAAATTTTTTAAATTAAATTTCGTTTTTAATAATAATTAATTGTTTTTTTATAAGCTCTAATTTTTCGATAATTTCAATTGTGTTCAGCGGATTTTTCTTGTTGTTCTTTAAAAAATCTTTTGCGCCGTCTAAAGTAAATCCCTTTTCTTTTACCAGATGATAAATGGTTTTAAGGTTTTTTAAATCTTCGGGCGTAAACATTCTGTTGCCTTTTGCATTTTTTTTAGGCTTCAAAATATCAAATTCCTTTTCCCAAAAACGTATCAACGAAGCATTTACGTCAAACGCTTTCGCAATTTCACCTATGCTGTAATATCTTTTTTCGGGTAAGTCAATCTGCATTATCTTCAAATTTTGCTTATGCTAATATACAATTTTTCTAATAAGTTTACGCATAGGCAAAAAGTTCCTGCGAACAACAAAAAATCTTTTAAAAAACACTATTTTTGCAACTTATATACACTTTTTTAAAGTGTTAGTTTTGAACGATTCATAATTTAATATATCGAATGAAATCACAAGATATCAGAAAAAAATTTCTTGATTTTTTTGAAAGCAAAGGACATTTAATTGTTCCGTCGGCACCAATTGTTTTAAAAGACGATCCAACCCTAATGTTTAACAACTCGGGAATGGCGCAGTTTAAAGAGTATTTTTTAGGAAACGCCACACCAAAAAGCAACCGTATTGCCGATACGCAGAAATGTTTGCGTGTTTCGGGTAAGCATAACGATTTGGAAGATGTAGGTTTTGATACCTACCACCACACCATGTTCGAAATGTTGGGTAACTGGTCTTTTGGCGATTATTTCAAGAAAGAAGCAATTGCGTGGGCTTGGGAATTTTTAACCGAAGAATTAAAGATTGATAAAGACCGTTTGTATGTGTCGGTTTTCGAAGGAAACGATGCGGAAAATGTTCCGTTTGATCAGGAAGCTTGGGATTTATGGAAACAGTATGTTGCCGAAGACCGAATTATTCTTGGAAATAAAAAGGATAATTTCTGGGAAATGGGCGATCAGGGACCATGCGGACCGTGTTCTGAAATTCATGTAGATTTACGCCCGGATGCTGAAAGAGCCCAAGTTTCTGGTCGATCTTTAGTAAATGCAGATCATCCGCAGGTGGTTGAAATCTGGAACAACGTATTTATGGAATTTAACCGTAAAGCCGATGGATCGTTAGAAAAACTGCCAGCAAAACACGTTGATACCGGAATGGGTTTTGAGCGTTTGTGTATGGCAATGCAAAATGTTACATCAAACTACGATACCGATGTTTTTACACCGCTTATTGCAAAGGTGGAAGAAATTACCGGTAAAAAATACACTACCAATGATGTCATTCTGAACGATAGTGAGGAATCTCAAGAGCAAAATAAAACCAATATTGCCATTCGTGTAATTGTAGATCACGTACGTGCGGTGGCTTTCGCTATTGCCGATGGTCAGTTGCCGTCAAATAACGGTGCAGGTTACGTAATCCGCCGTATTTTGCGTAGAGCAATTCGTTACGGATTTACATTTTTGGGAACAAAAGAACCATTTATTTATCAGTTGGTTGATGTATTGTCAACTCAAATGGGACAATTTTTTCCGGAAATCGTTTCACAAAAAGATTTGGTTAAAAACGTAATTAAAGAAGAAGAAGCGTCTTTCTTACGCACGTTAGATCAAGGTTTACATTTGTTGGATTCTGTGATCGAAAAAACCGAAGGTAAAATCGTTGAAGGAGCAAAAGCTTTTGAACTGTATGATACTTTTGGATTTCCAATTGATTTAACAGCATTGATTTTACGTGAGAAAGGATATGATTTAGACGAAGCTGGTTTCGATACAGCAATGAAAGCACAAAAAGACCGTTCGCGTGCAGCGTCTGAAATTTCTAAAGACGACTGGAATGTGTTGATCGAAGGAAATGTAGAAACGTTTGAAGGATACGATAAAGTTGAAAACGAGGTGAAAATCACGCGCATTCGTAAAGTAGAATCTAAAAAAGATGGTACGTTGTATCAGATTGTTTTGGATCATACACCGTTTTATGCCGAAGGTGGTGGACAAGTTGGCGATAAAGGTGTTTTGGTATCAGCAAATGAAACCATCGAAATCATCGATACTAAAAAAGAAAACAACCTTATTTTACATTTTACTAAACAATTGCCAGAGAATTTACAGGCGGTTTTCGTAGCAAAAGTAAATACCGATTTACGCGGAAAATCATCTAAAAACCACTCGGCAACCCACTTGTTACATCAAGCGTTACGAACTATTTTAGGTACACATGTGGAACAAAAAGGATCGTTGGTGGCACCGAATTATTTGCGTTTCGATTTTTCTCATTTTGCAAAAGTTACCGATGAAGAGTTACAGCAAATCGAAGCTTTTGTAAACGCACGTATTCAGGAACAGTTGCCTTTAATCGAGCGTAGAGATATTCCGTTTAAACAAGCGATAGAAGAAGGCGTAATGGCGTTGTTTGGCGAAAAGTACGGAGATACCGTTCGTGCAATTAAGTTTGGCGATTCTATGGAATTGTGTGGTGGTATTCACGTACAAAACACTGCCGATATTTGGGCGTTTAAAATTGTTTCAGAAAGCGCTGTTGCTGCAGGAATCCGTCGTATTGAAGCGATAACGGGTGATGCTGTTCAGGATTTTTACAACCATCAGGAAGCTACTTTGAAAGAGATTAAAGAAGCGTTGAAAAATCCGCAAGATACCATGAAAGCGGTACAATCGTTACAAGACGAAAATTCCAAGCTTAAAAAGCAGTTAGAGCAATTGCTGAAAGAAAAAGCAAAAGGTTTAAAAGGCGATTTGTTGAAGGAAGTTCAAGATATAAACGGAGTAAAATTTTTGTCAAAACAGGTTGATTTAGATGCAAACGGAGCCAAAGATTTAGCGTACGAAATTGGCGCGACAGCAAGTAATTTCTTTATTTTGTTTGGAACGGTTACCGATGATAAACCAATGTTGACTGCCTATGTTTCAAAAGAAATTACAGAAACGAAAGGTTTAAACGCCGGACAAATTGTTCGTGAATTAGGTAAATATATTCAAGGCGGCGGCGGCGGACAAGCGTTTTTTGCTACAGCTGGCGGTAAAAATCCTGCAGGTATCGCAGAAGCGGTTGCAAATGCCGTGAATTTTGTGAAATAAAGATTAAAAATACACAGTTGTCATGCTGAACTGGTCACTGAGCGCAGTCGAAGTGCAGCATCTCATTAATTTATTATATTTTAAAAGAGGAAAGTTAACTTTCCTCTTTTTCTTTTTATATCAAATTCGTAACTTTAAAATAAAAATTCAAGTTATGAGATACGTAGTAATTGTAGCATACCGGGTTTTTCCCGATAAAAGAGAATCGTTTTTTAATCTGGTTCGAAAAGAAGCCGATGCTTTGGTGCAAAACGAATTGGGAACTTTGCATGTAACCAATATGATTGATCAGATTGATCCGAATAAATTCTTAAACTTAAAGATATTCGAATCTAAAGAAGCGTACGAAGAACATAAAAACGGACTTATTTTAAAGGCTTTTTTACAAGAAGCTGATGAAATGGTTATCGAAGGTCCAAACGTAATTTTTGAAGGAATTCACATGTATTCGTGCGATGATTATACCTTGGAACAAAAAAGCGGCGAAGATATGACGTCTTGTTTTAAAAGATAGTTAGTAATTTTACAGAAAAAATGCAACTACAGACCTTAGTTCCAATTCAGCCGTTAAACAACAAAATTAATTATCATTCAAAAATTGTCAGTGTGGGCAGTTGTTTTGCCGTAAATATGGCGCAACGATTTAAGCAGTATCAGTTTGTAAATACGGTGAATCCGTTGGGAATTTTGTTCCATCCGCAGGCAATATCCAACCTTGTGCAATATGCGGTAAACAATAAGGTTTTTTCGGATACCGATGTTTTTTTGCACAACGAAATTTGGAGCTGTTTTCATGCACATTCCGATTTAAATGAATTGGAACAAGAAGATATTATCGATGCATTGAATCAGCGAGTTGCCGATTTTAGAAACAACATAGAACAAGCGTCACATTTTATTATAACGTTGGGAACTGCTTGGGTTTATCGATTCATTGAAACCAACGAAATTGTCGCAAACTGCCATAAAATTCCACAACAAAAATTTCAGAAAGAATTATTGTCGGTAGCCGATTGTCAGCAGGCAATTTTTCAGATCGAAGCCGGATTGCGTCAGATCAATCCAAACCTTCAGATTATTTACACCATTTCGCCCGTTAGGCACATTAAAGATGGTTTTGTAGAAAATCAACGAAGCAAAGCTCATTTAATTTCTGCATTACATCAGCATCTACAGGAAAATCAAAATTTAAACTATTATTTTCCATCGTATGAAATTATCATGGATGAATTACGTGATTATCGTTTTTACGGCAAGGATTTGATCCATCCGAATGAATTGGCGGTTGATTACATTTTGGGAATGTTCGTTCAAAATTGTATCGATCCGGAAATTTTAGCAACCATGAAAAAGGTCGATGAGGTTCAGAAAGGTTTGGCGCACCGTCCGTTTAATCCGTACACCGAAGCCCATCAGCAGTTTTTGGACAAACTGGCATTAAAATTGGATGGTTTGCTGGAAGAATATCCATTTATGAATTTTAGATAATATGACAAAAAAAGCCTTAATATTTGCCCTGATCTGTGTTGCTTTAGGCAGCCTGCTTACCTTTTTTATCATGCGGAAAGTTGATAAAAAGAACGAAGTGTTGCCTGATACCGAACTGATTCAGCAGCAAATGAAAAACGTGAGCAAACTGGTGGTTAACGAAGCCAAAATATCGCAGATTTACAATTACAAAGACGAGAAATCGTTTATGAATTTAATGAGTTTCGATAAAAAAGCTTTGGTGGTCGTCAATGCCGATGTGCAGATTATGTACGATTTATCAAAACTGGAATATAATGTTGATGAAACTAACAAAATTGTAAAAATCACTTTTATTCCGAAAGAAGAAATAAAGATAAATCCCGATATTAAGATTTACGATGTAGAAGAATCTCGGTTCAATGCCTTTAAAGGCAACGATTACAATACCATTCAGGAAAGCGTAAAAAAGCAGTTTCACGAAAAAATAATGAAATCGAACATTCAGGCGAATGCAAAAAACCGGTTGGTAAGCGAATTGAGTAAGTTTTTGGTGGTAACACAGTCATTAGGTTGGACGCTTAAATATCAGGACGAAACCATTACAAATACCGCCGATTTTAATGAATTGATACAGTTGTAGATAAAAAAACGTAGTTATTATAAAGTTGCCACAGACGGACATATCTTTTGGACTATTCCTTGCAGAAGATAAAAGTGTGTAATTATTTGATTGAATAGGACGCATTCAAAATCTCTGTAAATTTAATTTATTAGCCAACTGATTTAATAAGTTATATCTGTGGTAAAAAAAATAGCGCTGGTTTATTGATTAGTTAGATAATGTACTACAGATAATTATAAAAATAAAGCAGTATATTTGCTGAATATAATCACTTAATAATTAAGATATAATGGTAAGAATAAACACTTTTGGTGCTTGCCCGCTGGTACATCCGGTGCAGAATCTTCGTGGTATATATTTTTCATAGAAATTTTTTATTAGAAATATTATAAAGCTCGAAGGTTCCCTTCGGGCTTTTTTAGTTAATAGAATATTTCATGTGCAACAAATCAACACAAAACAATCAAATTTAAAAATGAAATCAATCGATATATATTTAGTACAGGCATTAGATAATTACCCGTATAGTTTAGAAGATACCCTAACATCACTGGAGTACGCCTTGTCTTACAATGAAAAAAATACCCAGACCTTGTGTTTGTACGGCAGGTTTTTGGCAGAACAGTTTAAGCAGTACGAAGAAGCCAAAACATACTTTCAAAAAGCAATAAGTGTAGATTTAAATGCGGTAGAGGTCTATCCGCATTATATTGAAACCCTTTTAAAAAACGAAGATTACAGTGAAGCCGAAAAATTGATCGCCTTTGCTTTAAAGATTAAAGGGATAGATGTTTTGTCAATAAAGTTGTCGGAAGTTAATTTGCATGAAAGACAGTTACATATCAGCAAAGCGCTTAAACTGGCAAAGAAACTGTATCTGCATTATTACGATGTGGAAAAAAAACAATTGATAGACGATACCTTGGATCGGTTAAAAAAGAAACGCAGTGTTAAAAGAAATAAAAAATAAATGTGTTAATTTTTTAACAGCAATACTTTTTTTTTATACTTTAGGGGTTTAATTACAAATATTTAAAACAATTACTTTATGAAAATTAATAAACTACTCTTTTTTCTACTGGCATTAATAAGCTTTAATTCATGTGTAGAATATGTAGACAACGGCACAAAACCAGAAGGTCCTGAACAACCGGAAGAACAAAAGTTTACTGCAGAACACAGTAACCCCGAAGAAGCTAAATATGTTGGCGATAAATTTGAGTTTACGGCTATGTTAAACAGTGTAGATGTTACTTCTTCAACTGTATTTAAAGTTAATGGAACAACTATCACTGGGAACAGCTATACGGCTGTTAAAGTTGGTTCAAATTCAGTAATTGCAACTATGGATAATTATACGGCTACCTTTAAATTTACCGTTTTAGAAGAAGACGAAGAAGAACCGGAACCAACAGGTAATAGAATTGAGTATGGAGGAAAGTCTTATCCTGTTTCAGAAACCATGTGGGGACTAATACTTGATGGTGCAGACTTATATACAATGCCTATAAATGGGGTTGATCATGCAGTTTGGTATATGGATTCGAGTGAAGTTGATGGTGCAAATAAAGTTGTTAATCAATTTGTAACTATAATAGCTACACCTACTAATTCTCAAGGACAAGCAGTTTTACCGTTTTTTGACTCTTCCTTAATTGTACATGTTGGCGGAGGATTAACTATTGATGGATTACCTGTTTTTGAAGAAAGTAAAGATGTAGTTTATACTTTTGCACAAACTGGTAATACTGCTCCAAATGCACAAAATATTGGTACTGCTGATTATACTGGAGTTATGACTGATGACGCAACTAATAAAACTGCTAAACTATTTTGGAAAGGAAATTACATGTTCTTTACACCAGATATTAGTGAGTTTTCAAAGGGAAAAAGTACTAAAAAGAATATTGATATTAGAAATATAAAAAAATTAAATTATAGCAAAGTTTTAAAAGTAAATCTTGCAAAATAATAAAGTTTTAAATTTAATGTTTAAAAAACGCTGCCATAAAACGCAGCGTTTTTTGTTTTCTAAATAATTTAAAGTTGAAAATCTTTAGTAAACTTTATAAATTGTTAATTTATGTTAATATAAAATGTATATTTATAATACTTAACTTAAAATACATTTTTAAACATGAAAAACAGAATTTTTACATTGGTATTAACTCTTATGGGTTCAACTTTGTTATTTGCACAACAATGGACAGGTGCTAACAATACAACAAGTGATATTTCACGAACGGGTAAGGTGAGTATTAATACAACAAGTACAATAAATAATTTAAATTTAAAGGGATCTATGGGAATTCATAGTAGTGGAACGGAGGCTCCTACTATAAAATTTAATACAAGCCTTAATTCTGAAGCATATACCTTGGTTGGTAGTAATCGTTTCTATAGTAATATGGGAACACTTGGAGGATGGAGGTCTTATTTTTCAATTGGATTTAGTTCAGATAAAACATTTATTATTGTTAATGATAAAATAGGTATTGGTACTGATAAATTATTCTGTACAGATTGCATAGATTACCGTTTGTTTGTGAAAGACGGCATACGTACCGAGAAAATTAAGGTAGACATTGCCGCAAACAACGGCTGGGCAGATTATGTTTTTGAACCAGAGTACAACTTAATGCCGCTAACAGAAGTAGAACAGTTTATTAAACAAAACGGGCATTTACCCGAAGTACCAACAACGGCAGAGGCTATTGCCAATGGTATAGAGTTAAAAGAAATGAATATTTTACTGCTTAAAAAAGTAGAAGAACTAACCCTTTACAGCATAGAACTGCAAAAACGTATAGAAGTCTTAGAAAGCAAAACAACTAAATAAGAACGGTTATGAAAAATATATATATAGTTTTTATACTGTTCTTGGGGTTTTCTGCCTATTCGCAGGGCGAAAACGATAATTGGTACTTTGGTAATAAGGCTGCGGTTAATTTCTCTGGTGCTCCTGTAGCTTTAACCAACAGTGTAATGAATGCACCCGAAGCATGTGGCAGTATAAGCGATGCGCAAGGTAATTTGTTGTTTTATACCGATGGTATGACTATTTGGAACCGCGATCATAAGGTAATGCAAAATGGTACAGGTTTAGCCGGTACAGTAAAAAGTGCGCAAGTACAGATTATTGGTGATTTGGTAAAAAAAGAAAGGTATTATGTTTTTACAACTGCCAATTCATACAGCAACCTGTCATATACTGCGTATTCTGTTGTAGATATGACGTTAGGTAGTTTAGGCGTAAATTTGCAACCTTTAGGTGGTGTGGTTAGTACTCTAAAAAATATTCCGGTTTTAGATAATAATGGGCAGCCTATAACAACCGGTGCGGTAACGGCGGTTCCACATGCTAATGGTACCGATTTTTGGATACTAATTCCAACGCACAAAGATTTATTGGCGTTTTTATTTGATAGTTCAGGATTGGCTACTATGCCTGTTGTTAATACTTTATTTCCTTTTACCTCTTTTCCTTACAGAAGTTTTTATGTTAAAGCATCGCCAAAACTGTCTTACCCAGTAGGTTTTGATTATATAGTGGCTGTTGGTATGGGGCATAATCTGGAAGCTAACGAGTTGCATTCTTACGGATTTGATAGTAATACAGGAACACTGTCAAACTTAGGGATAGCTTTTGTAAATGCTCAAAATTTAAGGATAAATCCTGAATTTAATACCGATGGTACGATACTTTATTATTCATCCAATGCATTTGGTAATGCCTATTTTTATAAGTATGATATAATTAATAATAATCATCAGTCCATACCTACCATAATTCCAGGAGTAAATTCTGGTCAGTTACAAAGAAATAAAAATGGTGAAATTTATATTTCTATTGACGGAGCTGTTAATCTGGCAGAAATTTTAAATCCAAATTCATTTCCTGCCTGTAATATAAATGCAACAGCTATATCTTTAAGCGGTCAAAAATCTTTAAAAGGTTTGCCGCAATTGTTTCCTGAACATGCAGGTTGTGTAAATGATATTGTATTGGTTGCGCCGGAAACGAATAATAATTATACCTATCATGCTAATAATTCCATTACTACACAAACAAATTATAGTATAAATACTTTAAATATCGATATGAGGGCAGGTAATAATATTTTATTACTTCCGCATACCGAAATTGGTTTAGGTTCAAATTACACTGCTGTAATAGAAGATTGCCCGGTTTCAAAACCGTCAAAAAGATATTGGACACCCCCAGCAGAAAGTCAAATTTATACAGTAGCGACAGATAATGATATTAGTGCTTTATCTAATGATAGTAAAGTATATCCTAATCCAACAACCAGCTCATTTACAATTGATGTAGGAACTGAGTTTGTAGGTAAATGGGAACTGTTTGATTTATCTGGTAAATTGGTGTTGCAGGGTAAAGAACCTGTTGGTTCGGTTGAAGGTTTGGCAAAAGCTACGTATGTTTTAAAAATTTCTTTGAAAAACAAAGAAGTTAAAACGCATAAAATAATTGTAAAATAATTAAAAACATTATCTCAAATAGAACCCTCTGCTTATTAGCAGAGGGTTTTTATTATTACAAGCTTGCATAATTGCTGTTTATTTGCTGTTTATTAGTTTTTCCAAGCGTAGCATCATTTCTTCTTTTTCTTTAAGCATACGCTCGTATAAGGCGATCTTTTCCTTGTGCAGTTGGATGATTTGATCAATAGGATTTATTGTGGGATAATAATTAAACAAAGAGTTGCCGCTTGCGTTATCATTATTATTAACAGTGTTTGAAATAATATTTATAGCTCTCTCTTCATCAAAATTCTGGATGGCTTCTGCGGGAATTTTAAGTACGGCTGCAATCTGTTGTAAAAGGGTTTCGTCTATGGTTTCCTTCTGCTCAAGCATAGATACTTTCTTCTGGTTCCATTCTTCGCCAAGTTCGTATGCCAGGGCGTCTTGTTTTATACCCAGCATTTCTCTGAATCGTTTTACATTTCGTCCTTCGTGAATTTTTTGTTCCATGGCATTTTAATTTGGTTTAACGTAAATGTAAATTTAATAAAAATTAGGTAAAAAAGCCTAAAGTACAAACCGAAAAATTTTCTAAATGGCAACAGTAGGGATACTCCGTAGATACTGTATGGATAAAGCATGGTTAGTGCATGGAATACATTTTAGTTAAAAAATAAAAAAAGTAGGATAAAAAACAGCTTATTAGCTATGAAGGTAGATAAATTTTCAGGCAGCGTTTTTTGAAGTTTACAACAGTATAGTGCTAATATAGTGAAAAATAACTGATAGGTGCAAATAGGTAAGTGATTATGCTTAAAGCTTCTGATAACTGCATTGGTCTAAAATATCCAGCTGTAACGGATTTTTTATCCCTTAGCCGAATTTTATATCCTTTTGCTCCATATTAAGTTTGTATTCAAATCTTTAAAATTGAATGTTATGGATACAGTTAAAATTTCCTCAGAATTAGATCCGGCATTGCAGAACAGCCTTCACCAGCTGATAGCAGAATTCACTATAGCCAGTATTTTTTATCATCCCCAGCAAAACGGCATATCACAGCTCATTATTGTTTTGGTGAGTAACATGGATCTGCACCTTGTTGAATCTAAAAAATGGATCGCAAACGCTTTTATAAACTATGGCTTGTTAATACATGTAACGGATGAGCTTACACTGGAAAGCAACCTGTTAATTGGTAATCCGTTCAGCATGGCATACTGTTGCAAGCCGTCAGTACTGTATAGTAATGCAGATGGTGTGGGTTGTTCAGACACGTCTTGGAGCAGCTGTAAAAAGAAGTACAGGCAATATACCGAACGGTTTTATCACGATCACGATCTGCTGCTTTTAGAGAGCCGCCGCATGAAGAATTATTCTTCGCAGTTAGGTACGGTGTTAATATTGAATTCGGTATACGAATACGATATTTTTCAGTTGGAACAGCTTTATTTCGGTCGGAACCTGAATTTGGAAAATTTACACCAGAGTATCAATAGATTGCTGCTGGTTGAGCCTGAATTAGCCTCTTTATTTGTGAAAAAAAATGAAAACGAATTCTTTTTGATAGGCGAACTGGAAAGAGCAGTGCAATGTGCAGAAGACGATGACGATTATTTTAATGACGACTTGGTTAATGCCTTAATAGAATGCGAAAGTAAATTGTACAATCTGGTTTCTAAACGTTTTTCAGAACTTAAAAAATCGATTAAAACAATTATGCCTGAACATGGCTTTAAGCTTATGGACTATGTAGCTGATGAAGATGAACAGACAAAGATTGTCTCTCAAATTTTACGCATAAAGCCTGTGGAGGAAATATACTTGTTCAATAAAAGAATTGGATCTGTACAGTCTGTTTATTATTTGCTTTTGGTTGGTGAGGGTCTGGGTTCGGAGGTTCTTAGTTCCATGCAGCAGTCTGTAAACGCAAGGCTGGGTAGCCATGTTGAGGTGGTTATTATTGGTCATTCCCGTATTTGGATACAGAAAAATCTGTTTCAGCATCAGGCGTTTTTCAAAGAGATAATGCAGCACGATAACAAGGTCTACCAATCTGCGGTATATCCGCAGATACATTGGGAAGATCCGCATGCTAAATGCTATCCCGATTTGGAGTATTATTTCCGGTCTGCAAAAGTATTATACGAAAGTTATTTGGCTGTACGCAAAGATGGTAAGAAAAATAGTGAAGGTGCAGAGCTTTTGTTTAACCATACGCTTATGAGGGTTTTTCGTACGCTGGTTTTTTCAAAATCTTCATACCTACCCAATTATGCCACTCCGTTTATTTTGTGGAAACTTATTGTGCATCTTGAGCCGGAGCTGGAAAAGGTAGAGTTCCTGTTTGATAAATACAACGGTAAAAACTTTTTTGGGTTTATAAAGCACCGTTTGCAGTTTAACCATGATTTCGCACGCACTTCAAAGAAAGATCTTAAGTTGATGGATGAGATATTAGGCTTGCTGGTAGATAATCTTACACAGTCTGTAAATAGGGCTTTAAGTACAGGTTAAAGGCACGTAAATTTCCATTGTCCTAATTAAATTACTTGTTTTTTTAAAGTGCCTTATAAAATAAACAGGGGTTTGACTGATTAAGTCAAACCCCTGTTTTATATATGAAGCTTTCAAGTTTGCCTATACAAACTCCACTACTTTTTCTTCGTTTTCTGTAATCACTTTGGTTAGGTTGTATGAAGCTAAAGCTTTCATGGCTTTGTCCCATTTTTTACCGCTTAACGCTGCCTGTTCTTTTAACGCTGCAATAGCCAGTCTGTTTTGGTTGGCTTCTAAAATGCTGATGATTATTTTTTCGTCATCGGTTAATTCGTAAGCAGGTGCTGCTTTTTCTGGGCGCATTTGCGGAAAAAACAATACTTCTTGTATTGATGGGTTGTTGGTTAAAAACATAATCAATCGGTCCATGCCGATTCCTAAACCACCTGTTGGCGGCATTCCGAATTCTAATGCACGTAAGAAATCTTCGTCAATAAACTGTCCGGCTTCATCGTCACCTTTTTCAGATAATTTTAACTGGTCTTCAAAACGTTCTCTTTGATCAATAGGGTCGTTTAATTCCGAATATGAGTTCGCAATTTCTTTACCACAAACCATCAATTCAAAACGCTCGGTTAATTCCGGATTATCTCTGTGCTCTTTTGTTAAAGGCGACATTTCTTTAGGGTAATCGGTAATAAATGTTGGCTGAATGTAGTTTCCTTCACACTTTTCACCGAAAATTTCATCAATCAGCTTTCCTTTACCCATGGTGTCATCAACAGCAATACCCATGTTTTTAGCAGCTTCGCGAATTTCATCTTCAGTTTTTCCATCAATATCAAAACCGGTAAAATCAATAATCGCCTGACGCATGGTAATACGTTGATACGGTGCTTTAAAATTAATTTTATGTTCGCCAAAAGTAGCTTCGCTTGTTCCGTTAACTGCAATGGCGCAATGTTCCAACAATTGCTCGGTGAACTCCATCATCCAGTTGTAATCTTTGTAAGCAACATAAATTTCCATTGCCGTAAATTCCGGATTGTGTGTTCTGTCCATTCCTTCATTACGGAAATTTTTAGAAAACTCGTAAACGCCTTCAAATCCACCAACAATCAGACGTTTTAAATACAATTCGTTCGCAATACGCATGTATAACGGAATGTCTAACGCATTGTGGTGTGTAATAAACGGACGCGCCGCTGCACCACCGGGAATCGACTGTAAAACAGGAGTATCAACTTCTAAATATCCGCGGTCGTTAAAAAACGATCGCATAGCGTTGTATAATTTGGTGCGTTTTATAAAAATTTCTTTGTTTAACGGATTCACGATTAAATCAACATAACGCATACGGTAGCGCAATTCCGGATCGGTAAAGGCATCAAATACATTTCCTTCCTCATCGGTTTTTGGCAACGGTAACGGGCGTAATGTTTTAGAAAGGATCGAAAATTTTTCTACACGGATACATTTTGCACCAACTTGTGTAGTAAATAATTCGCCTTCAATACCAATAAAATCGCCTAAATCGGTTAATTTTTTAAATACAGTGTTGTATAACGTTTTGTCATCGCCAGTACAGATAACATCACGGTTTAAATACAACTGAATTCTGCCTTCCTGATCTTGAATTTCTGCAAAACTGGCTTTACCCTGATCGCGTACACTCATTAATCTGCCGGCAGTTACAACCTTCTTACCTTCTTCAAAAGTTTCCTTGATCTGCTTCGACGTATGATTTACCGGAAACAAATTAGCGGGATAAGGATTGATGCCAAGTTCACGTAACTTGCCCAATTTTTCTCTTCTGATGATTTCTTGTTCTGAAAGTTGCATAAAATTTATATTTTCTTTATTTAACCTGCAAAATTAATTATTTTTTAGTTGATTGATAAGTTTTGTTTGAATATTTTTAAATGCAACATTGTTTTTAATTGATTAAATTTGTAAGATTATTAATTAAACAAAATACTATGAGTTTTTGGAGGGTTTTATTAGCCATTTTTCTACCGCCTTTTGCTGTTTTTGATAAAGGATGCGGATCGATCATAATCGTGCTTTTGCTGACATTGGCAGGATGGGTTCCGGGAGTTATTGGCGCTTTGGTAATTTTAAACAATCCCAAATACAACAGATAAACACAGCATTAAAATGAATAAAAAAGTTCAAATACAGGATTTAGGATTAAAAGACTATAAAGATACCTGGGATTATCAGGAAGAATTGTTTCAGGGAATTTTAGATATAAAATCGCAAAACCGTAAAGATGAAGCAAATGCCAAAGAAACACCTAATTATTTGTTGTTTGTAGAGCATCCGCATGTGTATACATTGGGCAAAAGTGGTGATTTGGAAAATCTGCTTTTAAATGAAGAACAGTTGGCTGCAAAAGATGCTACTTTTTATAAGATAAACCGCGGTGGAGATATAACGTATCATGGACCCGGACAAATTGTTGGATACCCAATTTTAGATTTAGATAATTTTTTTACCGATATTCACAAATACCTGCGTTTTTTAGAAGATGTTTTTATTAAAACATTGGAAGATTATGGTTTAAAAGGTGTGCGAAGCGAAGGCGAAACCGGAGTTTGGTTAGATGTTGGAACTCCGTTTGCTCGGAAAATTTGTGCTTTGGGTGTGCGTGCTTCGCGTTGGGTTACCATGCACGGTTTTGCATTGAATGTAAACACCAATTTGGGATATTTTGATAATATTATTCCGTGTGGTATTCGCGGAAAAGCTGTAGCTTCTTTAAATGTAGAATTGGGTGTAGAAACGGTAAATGAAGAAGAAGTAAAACAAAAAATCTTACATTATTTTAAAGAGCTTTTTGAAGCCGAATTTGTATAATATAATAAGGAGTGAATTTTCACTCCTTATTTATTTAAATCTAATACCAGTTGTTCCGGTAAAAGCCTGAAAGTTTTACGGTGGTATTTACACGGGCCGTATTCTAAAATAGCTTCTCGGTGCTTTTTGGTAGGGTAACCCATATTGGTGTCCCAGCCATACATCGGGAATTCTTCATGCAGTTGCAACATATAGTCATCACGATACGTTTTTGCCAGAATAGATGCGGCTGCAATACTTAAATACTTACTGTCGCCTTTAATAATGGTTTCGTGCGGAATTTTCTTGTAAGGCTTAAATCGGTTTCCGTCAACAATAATGAATTCAGGTTCAAAGCTCAATGTAGATATGGCTTTGTGCATTGCTTCAATAGAGGCGTTTAGAATATTTATTTCATCAATCGTGTTTTCAAAAATATGAGCAATACTAAAGAAACTGTTATGTTCTTCAATAAACGAACGCAAATTTTTTCTTGAATTAATTGATAATTTTTTAGAATCGTTAATCAGTTCGTTTTCCAATTTATCGTTAATAAGAATGGCAGCCGCCGTAACCGGACCTGCAAGACAGCCTCTTCCTGCTTCATCAGTACCAACCTCAATCTGTAAGTTGCTATACGCTTTTAATAACATAACAAAATGTTAAATAATATAATAATTTAATAAAAAAAATAAAAATCACAACAAATTTACATAAATTTGATATCTTAAATGTATTATGATTAATATTTAAATAAAATGAAAAATAAAATTACAAAGTTATTCTTAGCTTTATTGGCAATTACATTTGGTAATAATGCACAAGCTCAGGATCAACCTATGCCTGATTACGTGCGTAAGGCTACAAATATTGAATATTTAACAAAATTTGCAGAGGAAAAGGCTGCTGAATACGAAATAAATTATAAAAAAGCAGTAGAGATTGCAAGACAGCAGAATAAACCTATTTCGGGAGAAAAAGATGGTAAAGCATTTGCATTGGCAGGTTATGATGAGGAAACTGGAGGGTTAATTTATAAGTCTACTTATGGTAACACTATATCAGAAAACACTATGTTTTTTAATAATGTGAATGTTGGTAGTTCTTTGCAAACAGCAAATGCCAAACCGCTTCATGCTGACGGAATTGCAGGTGCAGGTATGATTGTAGGTGTTTGGGATGGTGGAGCAGGATTGCCTAATCACCATGCTTTTGTTACTGGAAGGTATCAGTTGAAGAACAGTCCTAATACGAATTCAAGTGCGTTAGGTAGATCTCATGCTAGCCATGTAGCCGGTACGGTTGCAGCAGGAGAATTTGGTGATTTTACAGCTAAAGGTTTTGCCTACAATGCCACGGTTCATGCATATAATGGAATAAATGCTTATGATATTACTCCAATGACGACAGCTGCAACAGCTGCAGTAAATCCAATTTATGTTTCTAATCATTCTTACGGTCTTGATTTTGGAGGGTCTAGTTTGCCAGTTTCGGTTTTCGGTCAATACAATTCAAGTGCTAGAGAGTATGATGAAGTTGCTAATAATGCTCCTTATTATACAATTGTTTTTGCAGCAGGTAATGATAGAACGGATGGATTTAATCCTTCTAAAATCTCGGGAAAAGATTTGCTTAGTCAAGGGGGGGTGTCAAAAAATACGGTTGTAGTAGCGGCAACACGAGGAACAGAGAATTTTTCAGGAATAACAGGTCCATCATCTGTTTCGACTGTTGGAGGGGTAGGTCCGTTTATATCGTCTTATAGTAATTTTGGACCTACAGACGATTTTAGAATTAAACCAGATATTGCAGCCAAAGGAGGAGAGGCTTCGGCTAATGATCTTGTTCATTCTGTAGGGAATTCAGGTATCACGGCTACCGCTGATATGCAGGGAACCTCAATGGCAGCACCTGCTGTAACAGGAGTGTTTACATTATGGCAAGGTTATCATAATCAAGAGTTTGGTCGTTATATGAAGTCTGCTTCGGTACGTGCGCTAATGGCGCACTCTGCTAGAGAGGCGGGGCCTTCTCCAGGTCCGGATTTTATGTTTGGATGGGGATTGATTGATGCCGATAAAGGACGTCAAATAATAGATCAGGCGGAGGCTGGTACAGCTTTATTTAGAGAGTTGGAGTTGCCGCAAGGGTCGTCTTTTGAATATCAATTTCCATACGATGGTGTGGCTCCGTTAGTTGTTACAATTGCTTGGAATGATCCTGCAGGTACAGTTACCTCACAGACGGATCTTAATGTAAAGAAGCTTGTAAATGATTTAGATTTAAGGCTGGTTAATACAGATACTAATGCAACATACTATCCTTGGTCACTGCCTCAAAATTGGTCTACATCACCTACTGCAGCTATAATTGCTTCAAGACTTGTAGATAATGCGCGAGATAATATTGAGAAAATTGAACCTCAATCTGCTGTGGCAGGAAATTATAAAATTGTAGTTAATCATAAAGGTTCCCTTCAGGCGGGTAAAAAACAAGATTATACATTAATTATTTCTGGAGCGGGCGGGCAGATGCCACCAACAGATGGATTGGCTTCTGTTGAGAATATCGCATTAAGTAATTTGAAAGTTTATCCAAATCCTGTAAATTCGGTTTTAAACATTAGTGGGGATTTAAATGTATTAAATGGAGCTGAAGCTCAAATATTTGATATAAGCGGTAAAAAAATTAAGGATTTTACTTTAAATTTTGATGCTAATAATACAACTATTGATGTTTCTTCTTTACAAACTGGTACTTACGTATTGTCTATTTCTAAAAATGGATCAAAACAAAGCTATAAGTTTATCAAAAAATAATAATTATGTAGTTTAAATTTAAAAGAGAATTGTTTTGCAATTCTCTTTTTTTTATATGTTAAAAATTTGTTATTATATAAAAAAGGTTTAGTTTTGTACTTAAACTAATTCAAATTAAATTAATATGAGATCAAAGTTTACTTGGATTTTAACCCTGTTCTTTGCTTTAATGGTGCAAGTAGGTTTTGCCCAAAAGCCAGTAACAGGAGTTGTAAAAACACAAGATGGTGACCCTATCCCGGGGGCTACCGTTATGTTGGTAGGTACCAATCAGGGTACAGATACAGACGAAGAAGGGAATTACACATTAACCTTAAAGAAAGGTGATAAAATTAAAGTTGTATACGGAGGTTTTAAACCGGCAACATTAACAGTTACTGATTCTAGTGTATTAAATGTTACGCTTGTTGAAGAGGACATTACAGAATTGGAAGGGATAGTTGTTGATACCTATAGAACTGTTGCTACAAAAGACAATGCATCATCGGTTTCGTCTGTTACTTCTAAAACAATTGAAGGGCGACCTAATGCATCAATTATTCAAACATTACAAGGGCAGGTTCCTGGATTGAATATTATGACAGGTTCAGGACAACCGGGGGCTGTTAGTCAGGTTACTTTACGTGGACTAGGATCTATTAATGGTTCAACAGAACCATTGTATGTTATTGATGGTGTACCTATGTCATCAAGTAGATTTCGTTCTTTAAACCCTAATGAAATTGACCGTGTTGATATTTTAAAGGATGCAGGTGCGACAGCTATTTATGGTAACCGTGGAGCAAATGGTGTAATTGTAATTACAACAAAAAGAGGTTCTTTTGATTCTGATTTAAGTATTAGATATATTGGCACGACGGGTGTTTCTTCTATTCAAAGAAATCAGTATAATCTAATGAATACTTCAGATTACGATAGTTTTCTTCGTGGTGCTAGAGAATATTACCCTGGTGTGGGTACAAATCTTACAAATAGTCAAAAAAGTACTGATACAAAATGGACAGATGTTTTCTTTAATGATGCAATTAGCCAGTCACATACGGTAACTTTTAGCGCGGGTGCTAAAAATATTTCTACTTTCACTTCTGTAGGGTATTCAGAATTTGGAGGAACATTGAGAGGAACAGATTTAAAACGCTTTAATATTAGAACCAATTTAGATGGTAAAAATAATTCAGGAAGGTTAACATACGGTACTACTTTCAATGCCAACTATTCTAAGTCAAATATGGAAAATTCTTCTGGTACTAATGGAGTTAATCAAAATTATTTCTTAGGTGCATTTCAGTCATTACCATATATAAGTCCTGATGCATATACGAATGGTAAAGATTTAGCAGACAAAGCTACAAGTAATCCTCCAAGAATTGGAATATCAGAAGGTATGCCTCTTTTCTTAATAGATAAGATGAGAACTTCAGGCTTCGGTCAGAATGAATTTAAAATGTTAGCTAATGGTAACATTGCTTATAAATTAAGTGATAAATTTAGAATATCTAACCAGACGGGTGTTGATTATCAGACGATAAACCAAAACAACTGGACGAGATATGATGCCTTTAATGAGTATCTTTTCGCAGTTCCAAATCAAGAGTATCGTGGGAATGTATCAGATCTTTTTGAAGAGCGTATGATTTTTAACACAAACACAAACTTACGTTACGATGATGCTTTTGGAACTGATGATGTACATAAAGTTTCTGCGGGTATATTTGTAGAGTATCTTAAAGCACACTTACGATCAAGAAATGTATCAAAAACTGGTTTTGATCCTATTTTCTGGTCTGATGGAGGATATACTGGTTGGATAGGTGGTGAAGTAAACTACCAATTATATGCTCCAGAAGCATCTTTATCCAGAAGTGATGCTGGTTTGTTCTCTTATTTTGGAACGGCGAGTTATGCATATGATGGAAGATATGGATTAGATGCAACTGTACGTCGTGATGCTTCTTTCCGTTTCATTGATGACAATCGTTGGGGTACTTTCTGGTCTGTTGCGGCAAGATGGAATATAGATAGTGAAAAATTCATGGAAGGTTCTATATTTAATACTTTGAAGTTAAGAGGTTCTTATGGGTCTTCTGGTAATCAAGATATTACAGGTGGAGGTCTTTTTGGAGGAGCACATTTATATGATACTCGCTATGCTTCTGGTGTTGGTTACAACCAAGAAACTGGTTTAGCTCTTGTAGGCTTACCAAATAGAACTCTACAATGGGAGGTTATCACACAAACTAACGTTGGATTAGATTTTGGTTTGTGGAACAATCGATTAAGAGGTAGTGTAGATGTATATAAGAAGCAAACAGACGACCTTTATTTAGACACTCCAATTTCTGCAATTAATGGAGCTCCAACTATTAATTCTAACTTCGGTACTATGAAAAATGAAGGTGTTGAGGTAAATATTGCAGGAGACATTATTCGTAATGAAAATACAAAATTAACAATGAGAGTTGTAGGTGCTTATAATAAAAATACTGTTGTAGAAATTCCTAACGAAGGTGGGGAGTATTGGGATGGTAGTTTAGTAGGTTACCGTCAAGGAAGCATGGTTAATGAATTCTTTATGGCAGAATATGTAGGAATAAATCCAGATAATGGAAATATGTTGTTCCGTAGTAAAGACGGTGGAGTTACCGAAGAACCAACGGATGCAGATTACCAATGGTTAGGTAAATCTTCAATGCCTGTTTACCAAGGTGGATTTGGATTAGATTTTGAACACAGAGGTTGGTTCTTAACAGCAGATTTTACTTATGCATTAGATGCGTGGAGATATGATAATGAGTACTTTTTCTTTACCTCACCAAATGGCATAAAACAAAATAATTTGTCTAATGACTTAAGAGACTATTGGACAGAAGATAATAGAGATGCAACTTTCCCTGCGTTGAGAGGGTCTAATTTTGCTTATGCAGGTGGTTCTTCGTTTTATTTGCAAGATGCTTCTTATTTAAGATTAAGATACCTTACAATAGGATATAATTTTAATAAGAAAGATTTAGATTTCTTGAATTTAACTGGACTAAGAGTTTATGGACAGGCAGAAAACTTATATACTTGGACTAAATGGAGAGGTTGGGATGCTGAAAGTAATAGAGCTGTAGATTACGGTCAATATCCAACCCCTAGAACAATTTCATTTGGTGTTGAAGTTCAATTTTAATGATATTAAATTATGAAGAAAATATTTTTAAGTGCATTATTTGCATCAGTAGTATTAACGGGTTGTTCAGATGCCTATGATATACATCAAGCTGGTGTTGTTACAGAAGAGTCTGATGTTTTTAGAACGCCAGATGACGTTGGAAAGGGAATCCGTTATGTTTACGCGCAATTTCCAGGTGAAAGTGAAATTGATTTTGACTCTTTCTTTACTGATGAATTAGGTGTTGGTGTTGGTAACGCTGGACAAGGTATTAATGATGGAAGTTATACTTTTTTATTACAAGCTGGAAATGGTAATGCCCAAGCAATTTGGGGTAGCTATTATGGTGTGATAAACCGTTTGAACAGAATTTTATCTCGTATAGATGAAATGACGGTTGGGTTAAATCCGAATGTTCAAGCTGATAAAGCAATAATAGATGAGTTGAAACCACATAAAGCACATGCTCTTGCTTTAAGAGCATACTGTCACTATAAATTATTTGCATTTTTTACCCCTGATTATACAAATCCAAATGGATTGTCTGTAATTAAATTTGACTTTTTACAAACCGATAATTATAATAGGTTTGAGAAAAGATCAACTGTTGCTGAAATAGTTAAATTCATTGAAGAGGATATCGCAAATGCAAAATTATTGATAAAAAACCCTGATGGTACCCCTGGGCAGTTAACTCCTGGTGGTGATATGGGGGGGTCTGGTTATGCATCAAATGAAATGATGGAGGCTACTTTGATTAAAATGTATTCTATGTTGCAAACTCCTGATGCTTATGCTAAATTGCAAACTGCTTTTGATGCATTAATTGGAAGCAAATCAATTGCTGATATGAATACCTACTTAACCATGTTTGGGCAAAGTGCTGATGCTGCATCTGCAACGGAAGGCATATTTAAATTAAATAGAGTATCGACTGATGGAACGATTCAGTCAGGTGTCGCTTCATCTTGGTATCCTGCAGCTGTTGGTGATGCTCCTTATATGGAAATGGGACGTTCGTTATATAATGAATTAGATAAACTTGATCCAAGTCTACAGGGTCAACCTCTTCATATTTTTCAATTAGATGGTAATGGAAATATTGTTAGGGATCCTCAGACCGATGAACCTGTTATTCTTGAAACGTTTGATAGAAATGACGCAAGATACGCAGTTTCGGTTTTATACGGTTCGATGATTGTTCCTGGATATGCTTCATTATCACAGAGCGAGTATCGAGAAAAAGATGTAATAAATATTGGGAAATATCCTGGTATAACTAATCGTCCGTTGATGAACAGTATGTGGATGTTCCGTTTTACAGATATGCTGTTAGCACTTGCCGAAAAGCATGCTTTTGAAGGTAATTTAACTGGTACTGTTGCTATCGGTAATTATACTAATGTAGAGTCTATAATTTATAACATTAGAGCTAATAGAAATATAAGTGGAGAATTAGTTCCTGTTACTATGCCTACGAATTTTTCGTCTGCCCAAGCAGCATATGCTAGAATCTTAGAAGAAAGAAGAGTTGAATTTGCTTTTGAGGGGCAACGATTTTTGGATATGAAGCGTTTAGGAGTAAGAGCTGGTTCACCTGGTTTTGTTCGTGATCCTCAAGATTGTGCATCAACTAATGCATGTAGTCTTGCTCCAGGAGGTACAAGATCAACAATGCCAATTCCTAGATCGGAAATGGTATCAAACCCTAATATGGTTCAAAACCCTGGTTATTAATCAGTAGTTTTAGATATTTTAAAAAGAGATGCGAAAGCATCTCTTTTTTTATTTATATAGTATAGTTGCTAAAAAAATGTACTTTTGTGTAAAATTTGCATCTATGCGTTTTATTTTGGCTTTTATGCTGTTTTTTTCTGTTACTTGTTTTGCACAGGTACGAAAATCAGGTCAAAAAATTAAATCAGGGAATACGTTAAATACGACAAGGGTTGGTATGGCTAATTCGGTAGATCGTTTTTCGTCGGTAAATTTGTCTGATAACGATTCTTTAAAGTTAAAGAAAATTATTACCAAAGCTGGTGATACGGTTGCACCTATTTCTCAATATAAAATATTTAATGAGGTTAAAGGAGCATCAACTTTTGATACCATTCTAAACCTTAAAAAGCAATACGCGTTTAACTATTTGCGCGATGATACTTTTGGTAAGCTTCAGTTTAATAACGACGGACAAGCGTTTCAGTCATTAGATCCTAATGTATTAAATGTAAACAATACAATAAATTTTGGTTTTAATGCACGAAGATTTTCTTACTTAAATAAAGAAGATATTAGTTATTACAGTGTTCCTACACCGGCATCGGAATTGTTTTATCGAAGCGTTACTGGTAAAGGACAAAATCTGGATGCGTTAATTACCATGAATACTTCGGAACAATTCAATGTGTTTTTAGGTTATCGAGGTTTGCGTTCACAAGGAAAATATGTAAATCAGTTAACATCTAACGGAAATTTTAGAATCGGGTCGAGCTTTTTTACAAAGAACAAGCGTTATCAGTTTAAAAATCACATCACTTTTCAAGATATTTCAAACGAAGAAAATGGTGGGTTGGTGTTTACAAACAATTTTGATTCTTCTAATGAACCTTTTAATAATCGAGAGAATTTACGTGTTCAAACTGCTGATGCTAAAACATTGTTTAAAGGATTACGTGGGTATTTCGATCATAGTTTTCAATTCAACAAATCTGAAAGCAATAAGGCATTATTGCGTCATCAGTTTACGTACGAATATTTTTCTAACGTATATCAGCAGGCAAACTCAAAACCATTTTTAGATCGCGATGCTTATTTTGGTGAAACTTTTGCTTTGGGGATTTATGATAAAGTGCGTCATACTCGTTTTGAAAACACCTTTGATCTGGCATTTGATTCTAAAGCTATTGGTTTATTTGCAGTAAGTGCAGGAATTTATAATTTTTCACATCGATACGAATCTATTGTTTTTGATGAGAATTCAAATAAAATTCCTAATCAGTTAAAAGACGATATCATTACGCTTGGCGGATCGTATATGTTGAATAAAGAACATGTGGTTGCCGATGCTTATTTTAAGCAATCTGTTGTTGGTAGATCGCTGACAGATTTAAAAATTAACGCTGCATTTAATCTGAATGAATCATACGGAATTGAAGCTACGTATCAATTAGAAAGCAAGATTCCCGATTATACCTATCAGTTTTTTCAAAGTGGATACATTGGTTTAAATTGGCTGAACGATTTCTCTAACGAAAAATACAGTACGTTAAATGCAAAGGTTATTTCGCCTTTTATTAATCTGGAAGGAACGTATCAGTTAATTACAGATAAATTGTATTTCAGTAATAACTCAACGGCAGTTGATGCAAACGGTAGGTTTACCCAGTTATTGGTAACGCCTAAACAGTACGGTAAGGTGATCAACTATTTTATGGTTAAGGCTCAAAAAGAATTTACTTTTGGCAAATGGGGACTTGATAATACCATAATGTTTCAACAGGTAGTTCAAGACGAGAATATCTTGAACGTCCCACAGATTGTGACACGAAATACGGTTTACTTTCAAGATTATGCCTTTAACAAAGCCTTGTTTTTTCAAACAGGTTTCATCTTTAATTATTTTACAAAATATTATGCCAACGAATACCACCCGGTTTTGGGCGATTTTGTAGTGCAGGATCAAGTTAAAGTAGGAAATTTCCCAATGTTTGATTTCTTCCTAAACGTAAAAATTAAAACGGCTCAAATATATATTAACGTAGATCATTTCAACTCTATGCTAACGGGCTACAACTATTATAACACGCCAACATATCCTTACCGCGATTTAACGTTTAGGCTGGGTATGAAGTGGAATTTCTTTAATTAAAGTTGTAGTAATACAACTTTTTTCTTTTCTAAAAAGCATATCGTATCTTTGCATAAATTTATCAGTAATGAACTACGCAAAAAATATATTAGAAACCATTGGTAACACGCCTTTGGTTCAATTGAATAAAATTGTAAAAGATTTGCCTTGTAAGGTGTTTGCAAAGGTAGAATATTTTAATCCCGGACATTCTTGTAAAGACCGTATGGCTTTGCAAATGGTGGAAGATGCCGAAGCAGACGGACGTTTAAAACCAGGCGGAACAATCATTGAAGGAACATCAGGAAACACCGGAATGGGCTTGGCATTGGCTGCTGTTGTGAAAGGATACAAATTGATCTGTGTAATTACCGACAAACAGTCTAAAGAAAAAATGGATATTCTACGAGCAGTTGGTGCAAAGGTTGTGGTTTGTCCTACCGATGTGGAACCAACCGATCCACGTTCATATTATTCGGTTTCAAAACGTTTGGCAGAAGAAACTCCGAATTCTTGGTATGTAAATCAGTACGATAATCCATCGAACGCAAAAGCAAATTACGAACAAACAGGTCCTGAAATCTGGGATCAGACAAATGGTAAAATCACGCATTTTATTGTGGGTGTTGGAACAGGAGGAACCATTTCGGGTGTTGGTAAATATTTAAAGGAACAAAAGTCTGATGTAAAAATTTGGGGAGTTGATACTTATGGTTCGGTCTTTAAAAAATATCATGAAACAGGTATTTTCGATGAAAACGAAGTGTATTCGTACGTAACAGAAGGTATTGGTGAAGATATTCTTCCAAAGAACGTCGATTTTTCTGTGATCGATCATTTTACAAAAGTTACCGATAAAGACGCAGCGGTTTTCTGTAGAAAATTGGCTTTAGAAGAAGGAATTTTTGTTGGGATGTCATCTGGTTCGGCAATCAAAGGACTGTTGCAGATGAAAGACGAATTGAAGCCTACTGATGTGGTGGTTGTTTTATTTCACGATTCGGGTTCTCGTTATATTGGTAAAATTTTTAACGATGATTGGATGCGTGAACGCGGTTATTTGGAAGAAGAAATTGTTACGGCGCACGATTTAATCAAAAATCATATAGATAAACCTTTGGTTATTGTTCGTACCGAAGAATTAGCAAGCCATGCCATTGATAGAATCCGTAAATATAAAATATCGCAAATTCCGGTAATTGATACCACTGGTTTTGTTGGGTCGTTGGAAGATGTGGATCTTTTTAACGCATTTGTGAACAACAGCAATGTTGCCGATACACCTATTAAAGATTTAATGCGCAAACCTTACCCAATTGTTTCATTGCAAACCACGGTAGAAGAAGTTGCCAAGTTAATCACAAAAGACAATAACGCTGTTTTGGTTGATTTAGGTAACAGCAAACATCATATCATTACAAAATACGATATCATTAATAATATCAAATAATATAAAGGAGCAGCGTTAAGTTGCTCCTTTTTCTTTTAGGTTTTTAATCAAAATTTTAAATTTAACCAACTGATAATTAGGACTTTTAAATATTTTAATTTATATTTATAAAAAGCTTTTTATTATGCGGGAAGATTTTTTACATTATGTGTGGAGATTCAAAAAGCTTAACAATACTTCACTCAAAACAGTTCAGAACAATGAAGTTGTTATAAAAGATTTCGGTTTGTATTTAGGAACAGAAGGACCTGATTTTTTTAACGCACAAGTTTATATCGACGGGCAATTATGGGCAGGAAACGTGGAAATGCACATAAATGCTTCCGATTGGTATGCGCATCATCATGAAATCGATCCTGCTTATCAAAACGTAATTCTGCATGTGGTTTGGAATAACGATTTATCTGTTGTTCGATCTAACGGAACCGAAATTCCCACCATTGTTTTAAAAGATTATGTTTCCAAAGATGTTTTTAATGCGTATCATCAGTTTAAATTAAATCCGCAGTATATTTTTTGCGAAGATTTTATTAAACAGTTCAATTCGTTTGATTGGCTTTTGTGGAAAGAAAAGCTAATGGTTGAACGATTGGAGCAGTTTGCCAACCGCATTGTAAAAGAGTTGAAACAGACCAACAACAATTGGGAAGAATCGTTTTATCGTATGTTGCTGCGTAATTTCGGATTGAATATTAACGGCGAAGTTTTTTACGAAGTTGCAAAAAATCTTCCGCTTAAAATCATTCGTAAAGAACAAGCGCATTTGGTTCATTTAGAAGCTTTGTTTTTAGGAACTGCTAATCTGTTGGAATCAGAAAGTGAAGATTATCACCTTAAAACACTCCAAAAAACGTATACGTATTTAAAACAGAAATACAATTTAAAACAAACGGTAAATACGCCGAGTTACTACAAATTGCGACCAGATAATTTTCCGACAATTCGTTTAATTCAGTTTGCATCGTTCATTTACAACCAGCCTTTCTTGTTTGATCTGATCAGAAATCCCGAAAGTGTTTCTCGGAGCAATTATCTTTTAGGTGCAACGGTTTCTGATTATTGGCAAACGCATTATGTTTTTGGCAAAGAACATAAAATTCGCAAGAAAACGATTTCGCAGTCGTTTTACAATTTGTTGCTGATAAATACCGTGTTGCCTTTTCAATACGTGTATCATCAGCAATTGGGACGAGATATTATCGAAGAAGTATTGCAGCATTATCAGTCAATCGATTTGGAAAAAAACAGCACTACCGAAATGTTTCAAAAACTGCATGTTTCCGTCACGTCGTCATTAGACAGCCAGTCTGTCTTGTTTCTAAAGAAAAATTACTGCGATTTAAGAAGATGTTTGAATTGTGAAATCGGCATAAAATTAATGAACAGATGAAAACGCAGATTCCGTATTTCAGTAATAAAAACCGAAAGGCAATTCTTGCTTTTGTAGTAGTCATCGTGCTTTTACAAGCTGTGATTTTAGTTGTAAAAAGCAGATCGTTTATTAGAGAAACTGCCGATTATAAAATTGATACCAAAACACAGTTGCAAATTGATAGTTTAAAGCAATTGACGTTGAAGAAATTCGATCTTCAACCCTTTAATCCAAATTTTATTACTGATTACAAAGGATTTAAATTAGCAATGACCACTGCAGAAATTGATAAACTACTGAAATTTAGATCAACAGGAAAATATGTCAATTCGGCTGCCGAATTTCAGCAGGTAACAGGAGTTTCAACCGAATTACTAGATAAAATTTCGCCTTATTTTAAATTTCCTGAATGGACACAGAATAAAAAAGCAAACTCTTACGCAGAAAACAGTGAACCGGTTGTTCTTAAAAATATCGATTTAAACAAAGCTACTGTTGAAAATTTGGTTGCCATAAAAGGAATTGGCGATTACTATGCAAATGCAGTGATTAATGAACGCGAAAAATTAGGAGGTTTTGTATCGATCCATCAAATCGATTTTATAAAAGGATTACGTCCCGAAGCTGTTAAAATATTAAAGCAGAATACTTCGGTTAAGAATTCTGCGACAATCAAGAAAGTAAATGTGAACACAGCTACAAAAGAAGAGTTGGCTCAAATTCCATATATAAACAGTCACATAGCTCGCCAAATTGTGGTTTATCGCAGTAAACAGGAAATTCCGTTGAAAATTGAAGATTTAGAAAAAATTAATAATTTTCCACTTGACAAATTAAAGATAATTAGGTTATATTTGGATTTTTAGAAAATAAAGCAATAAAGTAAATTAAAAAGGTATAAAATGAATTTTGAGTATAACGAAACACAGGCAATGATTGCGCAATCGATTAGAGATTTTGCAGAAAAAGAAATCCGTCCGAATATTATGGTATGGGACGAAGCACAGACTTTTCCTGTAGAATTATTTAAGAAATTAGGAGAAATGGGGTATATGGGTGTTTTAGTTCCTGAAGAATTAGGCGGATCAGGCTTAGGTTATCACGAATACATTACCATAATTGAAGAGATTTCTAAAGTAGATTCTTCGATTGGTTTGTCGGTTGCGGCTCACAATTCATTATGTACAAATCATATTTTAACGTTCGCGAACGACGAGCAAAAGAAAAAATGGATTCCTAAATTAGCAACTGGTGAGTGGATTGGTGCGTGGGGTTTAACGGAGCACAATACAGGATCTGATGCTGGTGGAATGTCAACAACTGCGGTTAAAGACGGGGACGATTGGATTCTTAACGGAGCTAAAAACTTTATTACACACGCAATTTCTGGTGATGTTGCTGTTGTAATTGTTCGTACAGGCGAAAAAGGTGATTCTCGTGGAATGACCGCTTTTGTAATTGAAAAAGGAACTCCAGGTTTTTCATCAGGTAAAAAAGAAAATAAATTGGGAATGCGTGCTTCTGAAACAGCAGAATTGATTTTTGACAATTGCCGTGTTTCTGACGCAAACCGTTTAGGTGAAGTTGGTGAAGGATTTATCCAAGCAATGAAAATTTTAGATGGTGGTCGTATCTCAATTGGTGCATTGTCTTTAGGAATTGCAAAAGGCGCTTACGAAGCATCTTTAAAATATTCAAAAGAACGTGTACAGTTTGGTAAACCAATTTCAGAATTCCAAGCAATTGGATTTAAATTAGCAGATATGGCTACAGAAATAGAAGCTTCAGAATTATTGTTACACAAAGCAGCATATTTAAAAAACAACCACAAACCAGTTACAACAGCAGGTGCAATGGCAAAAATGTATGCATCTGAAGTTTGTGTGAAAGTTTCTACCGAAGCAATCCAGATTCACGGTGGTTACGGTTATACAAAAGATTTCCCGGTAGAGAAATTCTTCCGCGATTCTAAATTATGTACTATTGGCGAAGGAACAACCGAAATTCAAAAACTGGTTATTTCAAGAAATATCTTAAAAGACTAATTTCTTTTTAGAAAATAGATGATAGGTAAAAGAGGGAAGACTGTATTAGTTTTTCCTCTTTTTTTATATATTTAAGATATTTTATATGTTATGAAAATTAAATTAATGTGCTTTATATTGTTTTCATTCAATGTATGTTTAAGCCAATCTAATCCTAAAGATATTATTTTAATAAATAAGGTTGATAAGGTTAGGGTAATTGATGGTAGCGGGGATACAGTGAGTCGAATTCAATATGATACTTATGGCGATATTATTTATAAATATCTGAAAAATTTTGAAGGAGTAGTTTTTTCTTCTATCATAAAAACATATGATGATCGAGGAAATAATATAAAAACATATTTCGAAGATTCAGGAGAAACATGGTTTTTTGAATTTGATGATAATAATAATGAAGTCTTGATTAAAGATAATGATGGATGTCCTATTTTTCAATATTTTTATGATGATTCAAATTTTCTTGTGAAAACAATTGCCTTTAAAGAAGGAAGCGATAAAGTAAGAAGGGTTGAGATTTCTGAAAAATTTGATAATGGAAAGAAAATTGTAACGACAGCGGGCAAGAGAGTTAATACAAAATATTTTGATGAAAAAGGCAATCATGTTAAAAGTGATTCCTACGATGGCGATGTACTTAATTCATTAATTGAATCTGTTTATGATGAAAATAATAGATTAATAGAAGTTAGATACGGATTTGATGGAGGTGTTAAGTATTATTATAATTCAAATCATCAATTAGTGAAGATGCAAGTGTTTGATATTGATAAAGGTGTTGAATATCTTGGGTATAAAATTGAAGAGTTTGAATATTTCGATAACGGATTGTTGAAAAGATATTGTGAAAATAGATATTCAGATAAGATGAGAGAATTTACCTACGAATATGATTTTCTTGAAATATCACAGTAATTATCTTTTTTCTATAACCTTTTCTCTTTTTTCTAATGTAATAAAAAAAATATCCCTACATTTGCAGCCATAACGAAAGGAGGTGTATAAATTATGTTGATCATTCCAATTAAAGACGGAGAAAATATTGATAGAGCGTTAAAACGTTACAAAAGAAAATTTGACAAAACAGGAACGTTACGTCAGTTAAGATCTCGTAAAAACTTTACGAAACCTTCTATAACAAAACGAGCTCAATTGCAAAAAGCACAATATGTACAAGGCTTAAGAGATGCAGTAGAAATCTAGTAAGTTTTTAAAATAATATTTTTAAAATCGCTAATTAAAGGTAACTTTGATTAGCGATTTTTTTATGGAAAAATTTATTAAACCCTATTACGACTATCTTTTAAAAGAAAAACACTTTTCGTTACATACCGTAAATGCTTATGTGAACGATGTGGAATCGTTTTTAGAATTCACTGTAAAAGATGTTTCTGCGGTTAATGAAATAGTTTATCAGCACATAAGAAATTGGATTGTATCATTGTCTTCAAAAAAAATGAGCAACAATTCTATAAACCGTAAAATAGCATCGTTAAAAAGTTACTTCAAATTTTTGTACATTACCAAAACAATAAGCAGTTATCCGTTGCAGGCACATAAAGCCTTGCGGATTAAAAAAGTATTGCAGGTGCCTTTTTCTGAAGACGAAATGAAGAAAATAGAACGTACCGATTTCGATGATGATTATTTCGGATTGCAGAATTACGTGATCATCGTGCTCTTTTATACGTTAGGTGTCCGTAAGAGCGAATTAATCGATTTACAGTTACATGATGTCGATTTAAATCGACGCGAAATAAAAGTTTTAGGTAAACGATCTAAAGAACGTATTATTCCGATACTTTCATCTGTAGTCGATATTTTATCAGAATTTATCGAAAAACGCAGGGTTCAGTTTGGTGATGGTTACAGTCAAAATATCTTTTTGTTAAAAAACACGCAAAATTTAAATCAAACATTTGTTTATCGATTAATAAATAATTATTTTAGAGGTGTAACTTCTAAAGGAAAAAAAAGTCCGCATGTGTTACGCCATACATTTGCTACACATATGCTAAACGCAGGTGCCAATTTAAATACAATTAAAGAATTGCTGGGTCATTCAAGTTTATCGTCAACCCAGATTTATACGCACACAAGTTTGGCAGAATTAAAAAAAATGTACAGTAAAACACATCCGCGTTTTAATACCGAAGAAGAAGATTTAATATGAACCTTTAAAATAAAATTTTTATGAAAGTAAATGTTCAAGCGGTTAATTTTAATATTGATCGAAAGTTAGTAGATTTTATAAACATTCGTTTAGAAAAATTACAGCAGTTTTATGATAAAATTGTTGTAATTGATGTATCTTTGCATACGGAAAATACAAGTGACAAAGAAAACAAGTCAGTAGATATTATTGTGCGAATTCCGGGCGATGATTTAGTGGTTAAAAAAACAGCTAAATCGTTTGAGGAAGCAACCGATATGGGCGCAGAGGCTTTAGAACGATTACTTGTAAAGCGCAAAGAGAAAGTTAAAGCACATTAAAAAAGTAAAAAAACTTAAAAAAGTTTTTATTTTTTTAAATAAGTATATATATTTGCAGTCCGTTAGAAATAGCGGACTTTTTTTAAGTTGCCTTTGTAGCTCAGCTGGCTAGAGCAGCTGATTTGTAATCAGCAGGTCGTGGGTTCGAGTCCCTCCAAAGGCTCTTCAACAAGAAAAGTTGTAAAAATAACAGGTAAGGGGAGATACTCAAGCGGCCAACGAGGACGGACTGTAAATCCGTTGGGAAACCTTCGCAGGTTCGAATCCTGCTCTCCCCACAATAATCTTTTTTGCCGGCGTAGCTCAGGGGTAGAGTGCTTCCTTGGTAAGGAAGAGGTCACGGGTTCAAATCCCGTCGTTGGCTCAAAGGTGATTAAAGTTGAACACTAATTATATAACTAAGATTAAATTAAACAGATCATGGCAAAAGGAAATTTTGATCGTTCGAAACCTCACTTAAATATTGGTACTATCGGACACGTAGATCACGGTAAAACAACATTAACAGCTGCTATCACTAAAGTATTGGCAGATGCAGGTTATTCAGAGGCTAAATCATTTGATCAAATTGATAACGCTCCAGAAGAAAAAGAAAGAGGTATTACAATTAATACATCTCACGTAGAATATGCTACAGCTAACCGTCACTACGCTCACGTTGACTGTCCAGGTCACGCGGATTACGTTAAGAACATGGTTACTGGTGCTGCACAAATGGACGGTGCTATCTTAGTAGTTGCTGCTACAGATGGTCCAATGCCACAAACTCGTGAGCACATCTTATTAGGTCGCCAGGTTGGTATTCCTCGTATGGTTGTATTCATGAACAAAGTTGACATGGTTGACGATGCTGAGTTATTAGAGTTAGTAGAAATGGAAATCCGTGACTTATTATCTTTCTATCAGTATGATGGAGATAACGGACCGGTTATCCAAGGATCTGCTTTAGGTGCATTAAACGGTGAGCCAAAATGGGTTGATACAGTATTAGAATTAATGTCTGCTGTTGATGCTTGGATCGAAGAGCCAGAGCGTGATACTGCAAAACCATTCTTAATGCCAGTTGAAGACGTATTTACAATTACAGGTCGTGGAACTGTTGCTACAGGTCGTATCGAAACTGGAGTTTGTAATACAGGAGATCCTGTTGAAATCATTGGTATGGGTGCAGATAAATTAACTTCTACTGTAACTGGTATCGAAATGTTCCGTCAAATCCTTGATAGAGGTGAAGCTGGAGATAATGCAGG